>RCMY010000065.1_pt1 | contig 113188 bp, 95 predicted proteins | sample 2041341 | NCBI WGS metagenome assembly RCMY01 (sample SAMN09708234, study PRJNA481090) | Marine sediment metagenome, whole genome shotgun sequencing project. | reverse complement strand
GCATGCCCCATAGTTCTTCCTGCAGGAGCGGTTTGACCGGCAATAAATCCGATAACGGGTTTTCTATTTCCGTCGGCTTTGATCCAACGAGCAGCATCGGCTTCTAATTGTCCACCAATTTCTCCAATCATCACAATTGCATCGGTATCTTTATCATTCATCAATAATTCCACCGCTTCTTTTGTTGTGGTTCCAATAATTGGATCTCCACCAATTCCAATTGCAGTAGTTATTCCTAGACCTTGTTTCACTACCTGATCGGCAGCTTCATAAGTTAAAGTTCCTGATTTAGAAACAATACCAACTTTTCCTTTTTTGAAAACAAAGCCTGGCATGATTCCCACTTTTGCTTCTCCAGGAGTAATAACACCAGGACAATTCGGACCAACCAACCTACAATCTCTTTGATCGATATACGATTTAACCTTTACCATATCGGCAGTAGGAATGCCTTCGGTAATACAAATTATTACTTTAATCCCAGCTTCGGCGGCTTCCATAATTGCATCTGCAGCGAAAGCAGGCGGAACAAAAATAATCGAAGTGTCTGCCCCAACAACTTTAACGGCATCAGCAACCGTATTAAAAACCGGTTTATCCAAATGGGTTTGGCCACCTTTTCCTGGGGTAACACCTCCAACGACATTTGAGCCGTACTCAATCATTTGTGTTGCGTGAAAAGTACCTTCACTTCCTGTAAAACCTTGTACTATTATTTTTGAATCTTTATTTACTAAAACACTCATTATAATTATTATTTATCGATTATATTATCAAAATTCACTACTATATACAAAAGTAAATTAATGAAATGGTTTTCTTTTATTATTTTTTCAATTTTTCAATAATTCCTGGCAACGCTTTTATAAATGCCATTTCTTTATGCTTGACTCTTGCTTCTTCAACAGGCACACCATAATAAGTTTTACCACCCGGAATTGATTTTGAAACCCCTGATTTTGCCAAAATTACTGCCTTTTTACCAATGGTGATTCCACTAACAATACCAACTTGCCCCCAAATAATAACCTCATCTTCGATTACTGTGCAACCCGCCACAGCAGTTAGTGAAGCAATTAAACATTTTTTACCGATAACCGTATCATGGGCAATTTGAATTAAATTATCCAATTTTGAGCCTTCTCCAATAGTTGTATCTCCGGTAACACCTTTATCAATAGTGCAAGAAGCCCCTATGTCAACATTATCTTTAATAACAACTCTTCCACAGGAAATTAGTTTATCATATCCCTCGGGTCTGTTTTTATAATAAAAAGCATCTCCCCCTAAAACACTTCCTGCATGAATGGTCACATTATTTCCTATAACGCAATTATCATAAATAGTCACGTTTGGGTGAATGACACAATTAGCACCAATAGTCACATTATTACCAATAAAAACATTGGGTTGAATAATCGTGTTTTCTCCGATTTTCGATGAATCGGAAATACTTTTGGACGAAGATTGAAAAGGTTTGAAATGTTTGGATAATTTATTAAAATCCCGAAATGGATCCTCAGAAATAAGAAGAGCTTTTCCCACCGGACAATCAACTTTCTTATTTATCAAGACAATAGTCGCAGCAGAACGCAATGCTTTATCATAGTATTTCGGGTGGTCTACAAAAACAACATCCCCAGGTTCTACAACATGTATTTCATTCATTCCCATTACAGGAAAGTTGGCATCACCAACAAACTCAGTTTGGGTGATTTCTGCTATTTCTTTTAAGGTAAAATTTCTTGGAAATTTCATCGGACTAGAATCAATTCAAATTACAACTAAAACTTTATATATTAAACTTTTACACGTTCTAAATAAGCACTTTTTTCTGTATCAATTTTAATCAAATCGCCTTCATTAATAAATAAAGGAACGTTGATACGAGCACCTGTTTCAACCGTTGCAGGTTTTGTTGCATTGGTCGCGGTGTTTCCTTTCATTCCCGGTTCTGTATGGGTAACTTCTAAAACAACACTTGCCGGCATATCTACAGATAATGGCAATTCATCTTCCGCACGTACAATAATTGTTACAATCTCCCCTTCTTTTAAAAGCTCTGGAGTATCTAATGCCTCTATTTGCAAAGAAATTTGATTGTAATCGTCGGTATTCATAAAGTGAAAAGTACTATCACCTTCCGGATATAAATACTGATATTTTCTTGTTTCTACACGAACTTCTTCAATTTTATGTCCTCCTGAAAAGGTATTATCTATTACTTTTCCCGTTGTTAAACTCTTTAATTTTGTTCGTACAAAAGCAGGACCTTTACCCGGCTTAACATGTTGAAATTCAATAACTTTAAAGGTGTCATTGTTATAAATAATACAAAGTCCTTTTTTAATATCTGAAGTAGTTGCCATAATTTATTCTTTCAATTTTTTATTCTATTAACTCGTGCTGCTGGTATATCCTTTCATAATACCTCTTTGTGAATTTCTGATAAAAGTAATAACCTCATCCCGTTCAGGAGTAGCATCCATTTCAGCTTCTAAAATCCGTAAAGCTTGCGTAGTGTTATTTGTTTTTTGGTATAGTATTCTGTAAATATTTTGTATTTCGTGTATTTTTTCTGCTGTAAAACCCCTTCTTCTCAAACCTATAGAATTTATACCTATATAAGATAAAGGTTCTTTTGCAGCCTTGGTATAAGGTGGAACATCTTTTCTCACTAACGAACCTCCAGATATCATAGCATGCTTACCAATATGAATGAACTGATGCACGCCTGCCAAACCTCCAATAATGGCAAACTCACCAATTACAACATGACCAGCCAAGGTTACACCATTTACAATAATTACATTATCTCCAATGATACAATCATGGGCAATATGTGCTGTTGCCATAATAAGGCAATTTTTTCCAATTTCTGTTTTACCATAAGCTTTTGTACCTCGATTAACTGTTGCACATTCTCTTATCGTTGTGTTATCTCCAATTACAGCAAGCGAATCTTCATCGTCAAATTTTAAATCTTGTGGAATGGCAGAAATTACTGCTCCAGGGAAAATCCGGCAGTTTTTTCCAATTCTTGCTCCTTCCATAATAGTAACATTCGAACCTATCCAAGTGCCAGAGCCAATAGTTACGTTATTATGAATTGTCGAAAATGGCTCAATTACAACATTTGTCGCAATTTTTGCTCCTGGGTGAATATAGGCTAATGGTTGATTCATAGTTCTTATTTCGTTTTTTTGAAAATTTACTTTTCAGGTTTTCTTGCAATTTGTGCCATCAATTCTGCTTCAACTACCAATTTATTATTGGCATAACCGTAAGCTTGCATGTGACATATTCCTCTGCGTATTGGTTCTATAAGCTCTGCTTTAAAAATAAGCGTATCGCCAGGTAAAACTTTTTGTTTGAATTTAACATTATTCATTTTCATGAAATAGGTTAAATAATTCTCAGGATCGGGTACGGTGCTCAATACTAATATACCTCCGCATTGTGCCATAGCTTCCACTTGCAAAACCCCTGGCATTACTGGCGCTCCTGGAAAATGACCAACAAAAAAACCTTCATTCATGGTCACATTTTTCATACCAACAACATGGTTTTCTGAAAGTTCAATAATCCTATCAATTAGTAAAAATGGCGGACGATGCGGCAAAATACTCATAATTTTATGAATATCCATCAAAGGTGGCTTACTAAGATCATATTGCGGAACATTATTACGTTTCTCAATTTTGATCAATTTCATTAATTTCTTAGCAAATAAGGTGTTAATTTTATGTCCAGGTTTTGTTGCAATAACTTTTCCTTTAATTTTAACCCCTACTAATGCTAAATCACCTATAACATCTAGTAATTTATGTCTTGCTGCTTCATTTGCCCAATGTAATGTCAAATTGTCTAAAATTCCGTTCGGTTTTACTTTTACAGAATCTTTTTTAAAGGCTTTGCTCAACTTTTTCATAGTCTCTTCTGATAATTGCTTATCTACATAAACTATGGCATTATTTAAATCACCTCCTTTTATTAAATCATTATCCAGTAACATTTCAATTTCGTGTAAAAAACTAAAAGTTCGGGCATCTGCAATTTCTTTTTTAAAGTCACCAATATTATCTAAAGTTGCATTTTGAGTTCCTAATATTTTAGTTCCAAAATCAACCATGGTTGTAATTTCATACTTATCTGAAGGCATTATCATAATCTCACTGCCTGTTTCTTCATCTTTATAAGAAATAATCTCTTTTACTTCATATACTTCACGATTACTTTCTTGATCCACTTTTCCGGCTTTTTCTAAGGCTTCTACAAAATATTTAGAAGACCCATCCATAATTGGAGGTTCAGGAGCACTTAATTCAATAATGATATTATCTAAATCACATCCTGTTATTGCAGCCAAAACATGTTCGGAAGTATTTATTACAACACCGTTTTTTTCAATATTTGTACCCCGTTGGGTATCGGCAACGTAACATGCCCAGGCTTCTATTGTGGGATGCCCTTCTAAATCTGTACGAACAAATTTTAAACCTGTATTATCCGGAGCCGGCTTAAAAGTTAATTTTACTTGCTTTCCGGTATGTAATCCAACACCTTCTAAAGATATTTCTTTTTTTATCGTTTTTTGCTTCACGCTCATCTTAGTCTGCTTTTGAATTCAATTTCTTTTCTAGTTCATCAATCTTAGCCGCTAACTTCCCTAGGTTCTTAAAGTAAACATAGGATTTATTATAATCTGCATATGGTAATGCCGGACTACCTTGCACCACTTCATTATCTTTTAAAGATCTTCCGATACCGGACTGTGCTTGGATTCTAACATTATTTCCTATAATAATATGCCCAACTATTCCGACTTGACCACCTATTTGACAATTTTTACCAATTTTAGTCGAGCCTGCAATGCCAGTTTGGGCAGCAATAACTGTATTTTTTCCAACTTCTACATTATGGGCAATCTGAATTTGATTATCGAGCTTTACCCCTTTTCGAATAATAGTTGCTCCTAAAGTAGCTCGGTCAATGGTGGTACCTGAACCAATATCTACATTATCTTCAAGAATAACATTACCTATTTGAGGTACTTTATTGTATTTACCGCTTTCATCGGGCACAAAACCGAACCCGTCACTACCAATAATGACACCGGAATGAATTGTACAATTTTTTCCAATTTGTGTCTCCGAATAAATTTTCGCTCCGGCAAAAATGGTTGTATTATCTCCTATTTTTACATTATCACCAATAAAAACATTGGGATAAATCTTGACATTATTTCCTATGGTAACATTCTGACTGATATATGAAAAAGAACCTAGATAGAGATCTGAACCAACAACTGCAGTTTCGTGAATAAAATTTGGCGTTTCAATACCCGATTTATGAAGCTTTATTTGGTTGTAATATTCTAAAAGTGTTGAAAATGCCTTATAGGAATCTTCTACTTTTATTAAAGTTGCCTTTATTTTTTTTTCAGGAATAAAATCTTTATTGACAATGGCAACCGAAGCCTTTGTTGTATAAAGATATTGGTGGTATTTCAAATTTGACAAAAAAGTAAGAGAGCCTTTTTCTCCCTCTTCTATTTTTGAAAGTTTAAAAACCTCTTCATTCGGGTTTCCTTCAATTTCTCCATTGAGAATTTCTGAGATTTGTGTAGCTGTAAATTTCATCGGTGCAAAAATAGTAAAAATTAATAACCATAGCCTAATATTACAGGTTCTTAGGATAACAAATAAAATGTTTGGTAACAGAATTCGTCAATGCTTGTAAGCTCAAATTATCAGAAGCCTTTACCATATCGGCGACATCGCCATTTTTATAAAGAATATTAATTCTTTCTTTTACAGAACTATATGCTTTGTTTTCCACCTTACCTTGAAATACAAAGTAAGATAAATCTTGCCTATTAATTGGTAACTTAGAACTAATTTTTTCTTGTATTTTTTGAAAATAAACTGTCGAAAATTCTTCATTTTGCATTTTTACCTTGGGAAGCTGCCTGTTTATAATCGAACAACTTAAGGTCGCTAAAATATAATCTTCATGAGAACACCAGGTTTTAAGCGCCGATATTACGTCATAATCATCTAACTGAGCAAACAAATGAAGCGTTTTTGAATCAATTTCCGCTTTACGGAAAGCATTTTTTAAAAAATAATTTAAAGGCACACTTGCCGGTAAATGCAATCCACTTTTAGTCAATTCTTTTGCGCGCTGCAATACCTTTACCAAAACACTTTCAGCAGCAAGACTTGTTTTGTGCAAATAGACCTGCCAATACATTAGCCTTCGTGCAACAATAAATTTTTCAACAGAATAAATACCCTTAAATTCAATAACCAAATGATCATCTTTAACATTTAACATGGCAATCAACCGCTCGGCATTAATATTACCTTCAGCGACTCCGCTATAAAAACTATCTCGTTTTAAATAGTCTAATCGATCCATATCTAACTGACTAGAAATGAGTTCGTGCATGAATTTTCGATCATACTCTCCTTTAAACATTTCGATTGCTAAAGTTAAACTTCCTTCAAATTCATCATTTAATTCCTGCATAAAAAGCAGTGATAATTTTTCATGGTTAACTTTTTCAATAATGCTTCTTTCTAAGGCGTGAGAAAACGGTCCGTGACCAATATCATGCAATAAAATAGCTATTTGAAGTGCTTCTTTCTCTTTAGAACTAATTGCTATATTTTTTGAACGAAGAGTTTCAACGGCTTTTTGCATTAAAAAAACGCAACCTAAAGCATGATGAAATCGGGTGTGATGCGCGCCAGGGTAAACCATATAAGATAAACCCATTTGTGAAATTCTTCTCAGGCGTTGAAAATAAGGATGTTCAATTATTTTAAAAATAAGAGGATTTTGAATATGTATGTATAAAACCGTATATTGGGTCGTTAAAAATTTTGATTTTTTTCAAAATAATCGAGTTGTTTTTTGTAATTTTCAAGATTCAATTTTACCTTTATAATTACAATTGATACACAAAAATAAAGGTTTAATTTTAATAATCACAGATAAAAATTTTATAATGAGTTTAGCGAAAATTCTTTGGGTAGATGATGAAATACAACTTTTAAAACCTCATATACTATTTTTAGAAAGAAAAAATTACAACGTCACACCATGTACCAATGGTGCCGATGCAGTAGAAAGTGTAAATGAAGAAAGATTTGACATTGTTTTTTTAGATGAAAATATGCCAGGTTTATCTGGTTTGGAAACTCTTTCAAGAATCAAAGCAAACCACCCGAATCTTCCTGTAATTATGATTACAAAAAGTGAGGAAGAGTATATTATGGAAGAGGCTATCGGTTCAAAAATTGCCGATTATTTGATAAAACCGGTGAATCCGAATCAAATTTTGTTGAGTTTAAAACGTAATTTAGATAACTCTCGTTTGGTTTCTGAAAAGACAACCTCTAATTACCAGCAAGAATTCCGTAATATTTCTACGGATTTGGCGATGGTTAATTCTTACGAGGAATGGGTTATCCTTTATAAAAAGTTATTACACTGGGAAATTCAGTTAGAATCGATTTCGGATATCGGTATGACCGGAATTTTAGAAAGTCAAAAAGAAGAAGCTAACTCTCAGTTTTTTAAATTCATCAAAAATAATTATGCCAATTGGTTTGATGGCGAAGAGAAACCGGTACTTTCACATACCTTATTTAAAGATCTTATCGTACCTCAATTAGATACAAAAAACGGAACGCTTTTGGTTGTAATTGACAATTTACGTTACGATCAACTTCGTGTTTTAGAACCAATTTTAAACGAATATTACAAAACAACGGAAGAATCTTCCTATTGCAGTATTTTGCCAACTGCAACTCAATACGCAAGAAATGCTATTTTTTCAGGATTAACCCCTCTAGAAATGGAAAAAAAACATCCAAATTATTGGAGAAATGATACGGATGAAGGTGGTAAGAATTTATATGAAAATGAGTTTTTAACAGAACAGATCAAACGATTAAAATTAAATATTAGCCACGAGTATTATAAAATTACCAATTTAACTGCTGGAAGAGAGCTCGCAGCCAATTTTGCTAAAGTGAAAAATAACGATCTCACTGTAATTGTGTACAATTTTGTCGATATGCTTTCGCATTCACGTACAGAAATGGAAATGATCAAAGAATTGGCAAGCGATGATAAAGCGTATCGTTCTTTAACCGTAAGTTGGTTTAAAAATTCACCTCTTCTTGAAATAATTCAAAAAGCGCAGCAATTAGGCTTAAAATTGATTATTACAACCGACCACGGAACAATAAACACCAAACGACCTTCTAAAGTGATCGGAGATAAAAATATCAGTTCTAATCTTCGCTACAAAACGGGCAAAAGTTTGAGTTACAATAAAAAAGAAGTTTTTGAAGTTTTAGACCCTAAAGATATCGGGTTACCTACAATTAATATGAGTAGCAGCTTTATTTTTGCCAAAGAAGATTTCTTTTTTGCCTACCCGAACAACTACAATCATTTTGTGAAATATTATAAAAACACCTACCAACATGGCGGAATTTCATTAGAAGAAATGCTTATTCCTTGTTTGACTATGGTACCAAAGTAAGAGTTACTAATTTTGATTTGGATAATATCATTGTAACCAATGTTAAGATACCCCAGATAAAACAACTTGACATAAAATATTAGTAAAAAAAATTAAATACATATAGTATGAAATACGCACTGATACTATTTGCACTTGCTTTTTTAAGCTGCTCTGAAGAGGATACGAATACAGTGACCGTGACCTCGTCTGACCTCAAAGGAAAATGGATTGAGATAGAAACACGAACAGACACTTTGTCTTTTGAATTGTTGGGCGATTCGGAGATGATGATTTTGAATCGGGGAAAAGAAATTAGAAACGGGTTTTTGTTACCTAAGTACAATTCAGGTCCTTACAATTACAAGCTTGCAGAAGAAAAAATATCTCTATATTGGATGTTATCCAGCAATGCGAGCTTTAAGGATTATTATTTTAAAGTTAAGAATACTAGATTGCAAATCGGGAATTTTTATAATTCGGAATCCGGCGAAACCTTGACTTTTGAAAAACTCGATTAAAAAAACACTACAACCAAGCTGATAATAATAGGTAATTCAATTGTATTAATGAGGAGTTTACTTTTTCTTTTGTTATATTTTTTTAGCATGGCAACTTTTGCGCAACGTGGACCTCTTAGCAAAGGCAATGCCGTTTCAGCAAATTATTATACACAAATAAACTACGATTGGGTCAAGGGTAAAATAATTATTCCGGTTTTTATTGAAGGTAAAACCTATCAATTTTTGTTAGATACTGGAGCTCCGAATTTAATCTCCTCAGAATTATTGAATCGTTTACAATCAAAAACCGTAGATAGTGTTTTTGTTAATGATGCAAATTCTAAAAGAAAAAAAATGGAAATTGTATCTATTCCAAGTTTAACAATTGGGGAAGTTGTTTTCGAGAATATTTCTACATTGGTATATCAATATGAACAAAATATTCTTTTTGATTGTTTTAAAGTTGACGGTATAATAGGTAGTAATATGCTTAGAGAATCGATCATTCAATTCATACCGAAAGAAAAGATTCTAAGAATAACAAACGATAAAAAAAGACTCTCTTTAAATAAAAAAAATGCTATAAAACTATCGCTTATTGGAGATCAAAGAAGTCCATATATATGGGTAAAACTGCAAGGGGAGAAAAACGGAAAGGAACAAGTTTTAATGGATACAGGAATGGCTGGTTTTTATGATTTAGCCTTAAAGCATCACGATTTATTTAAAAATACCAATATTTACACTACCATTTCTAGTGGTGTTGGTTCCAAAAGTATCAGTTTATTTGGTAATGCAGAAAAAAATGAGCAATTTAGAGTTTTGATACCCGAACTTCAAATTAGCAATGCCATTTTTAATGATATTTTGATTGAAACTACTTCAGATAATAATTCGAGAATAGGATCAGATATTTTTAACTACGGAAACGTAACTTTTGACTTTAAACATAAGCGATTCTATTTTGATTCTTATAAAAAGACTAATGATCTTTCAGAGAAAACATACGGTTTTTCGCCAACTATCGTTGAAGAGAAATTAGTTGTAGGAATTATTTGGGATAACGATTTAAAAGACAAAATACAATTAGGCGATGAAATACTGCGAATAAATACATTAGATTTATCTTCGATGGAAGCTTGCGATTGGATAGTTAAGGAGTCTATTTTTGAAAAAGAAGAAAAGTTAACCATTGTATTTAAAGATTCAACCGGTAGTCATAAAACTCTAGATTTTTTAAAAAAATCACCAAAGAAAGAAATTGAAAAATAGTAGTCGTAAAATGGGGTCTTCTAAAAAGTGAGTTTTTACGTTATCAAGAGAAATGAAATGGTATCAATATAATAATCAGGTCATTTCGACTGTAGCGATAGCGGAAAGGAGAAATCTCATCAACACTTGTAAATCATCGTGAGATTCCTCCACTTCGGTCGGAATGACAGCTTTGTATTTTGGGTTATGTCATTCTATGTTTGTACAATAAAAAGAATTATGATTCTGAGTTAACTAACAAAAACATTTGTTCATGTTGTAGTTTTTTTAATTTTTAATTTTCGCTTGGCACTTGCTTGATAGCATTCCATACTTTTATTTCATCTTCGGCATTCAAACCTTCTTTAATCTCTACATTAATACCGTCACTAATTCCGAGAGTTATATCTTTTCTTTCAAATTCTTTTTCACCCTTTTTAATTTCAACAAATGGTTCTTTTGTTTTTGGATCGAATTGAACCAAGGCTTCCTTAATAGATAAAACACTATCCGCTCTTGCTAAAATAATCGATGCGTTTGCACTTAATCCGGCACGAATAAAAGTAGAATCTTTTTTGGTGAGCGTTCCTTTTATTTCAAATTGAATTGCTCCGTTTTCGAGTTTTCCTTTAGGTGCTATATAATCAAGAATAGCATCAAATTTGGCATTTTCAATAGCCCCAACTGTTATCTCCAATGGCAATCCCTCTTTAATTTTACCTACTTCCGATTCATCGACTTTTCCTTCAAAAATCATTTTATTTACATCTGCCAAAGCAGCAATCGTAGTTCCTTCATTGAACGTATTGCTTTCAATAACCTGATTTCCAACCTCTACCGGCATTTCTAAAACCATTCCCGCAACTGTTGATCGAATTAGAGTATTTGCAGAATTACCAAGACCTTTTGTAGAACCTGTTTTGACAATATCATAATTTTGATTTGCCGCATTAAAAGATTGTTGGGCTTGTTCAAAGGAAACTTGTGCTTTTTCTAAATCTTGCTTTGAAATTACCCCCTTATCAAAAAGTGAACTTTGTCGATCGTAATTACGCTTTTGATCGTCTAAACCGATTTTCGCAGCATTGATAGAGTTTTTAGCATTATTTAAAGCAGATAGATTTGGAATTACTCGAATCTTTGCAATTAAATCGTTAGCCTTTAATATATCTCCACCTTCCACATATATCTCTTCGATAACTCCAGAAATATTTGGTTTAATCAAAACTTCTTCCAAAGGTAAAATACTACCAGTTGCAACTGTTTTTTTAATAATGGTTTGTTTACTTGGCTTTTCTGTTTGATAAACTATCGGGTCTTCTGCATTTTTCGTATACAAATAATACAACGCCCCCACAAAAGTGACTACGATAAAAATTAATATAAAAATGGTTACTGATTTCTTCATGGATTTATATTATTAATTATTTTATTATTATTCTGTTCTAAGAGCATCAACTGGCTTAACCCGAATTGCATTTTGTGCCGGAATTAAACCAGCAAGCAATCCTGAACCAACTAATATGATTAATGCAATTGTGACAATTCTTAAATCAACACTAGGATTTGTAAACATATCTACAGGCCCCACCATATCTAAAATAAAATTGATACCATAAATTGCCAGAGCCCCAAAACCTACTCCTAACATACCTGAAATTATCGTCAAAAAAATAGATTCAATTAAAATTTGGGTTCTTATATTTGCTGGAGAAGCACCAAGTGCTCTTCGTATACCTATTTCTTTGGTTCGTTCTTTAACAACGATAAGCATAATGTTACTAACACCGATAACTCCGGAAAGTAATACCATAATACCAACAAAATAGGCTATTACCCGAATCGCAGTAAATAAACTCTCCACTCGATTGTATTCCTCAAACAAATCAAAATACCCAACTGCACGTTCATCCTCAGGATGAATTTTATGATTTTTCTTAACAATATCAATAATTTTTTGCTTTATATCGGTAATTGGCGTTCCATCATTCGCTGTAATTGCCATCCAACCCACATCTTCTCCTTTGTTAAAAGCTTGAGAAAAGGAAGTGAATGGGACATATATTTGCTTTTGGTCTTCTTCGCTATTATCCCCTTGACTTTTCTTTTTATAGGTTCCAATCACCATGAAGTTCACCCCTTGAATTTTTATATAAGACCCTAAAACTTCTTCTCCAAAATTATACAAACCCTTTACCACGCCTTCGCCTATAATAGCAACTTTGCGTTTTTCATTAATATCTCCGTAATTAATGAACCTTCCTAAGGTAATATCCATAGGTTCCTGACGAATAATTTCAGGATAATCACCATAAACATCAAAAGCACCTGTAAATAAACCCCGAACAACATTGTTAGCACCATTAAATCCTCCTAATTGATTACGCGGAGAAATAAAACGAAGATTTGGCACATTATTTCTAATATCGGCAACATCTCCTAATTTATAGGTATAACGTCTTCCTTTTGCCATTCCGTCAAAGGATTTTGTAACTGTTCTGGTCCACATAAACATGGTATTCGTTGCGATATCTCCAAAACCTTGTTTAATTCCATTTTCTAAACCTTTACCTGCAGCCAATAATAAAATTAGAATAAATATTCCCCAAAATACTCCAAAAGCAGTCAAGATGGTACGTAACCAATTACTGGTTAATACTTCCAAAATTTCATTCCATCTATCTCTATTAAACATATTTTTTTTATTCGTCTTTTAAAGCTTCAATTGGTCGTATATGAGATGCTCTCCAAGCTGGAAAAAAACCAGCAAGAGCACCAGCAATAATTAATAAGATTACCATGGTAATTGCAATATTAAAATTGACCGATGGGTTAACCACATAATCTACTTTAACATTTGGACCAACTATTTCAAGTAGGGCCATGCTAAGTATTAAGCCTCCAAAACCTGCTATGGCAGTTACAAAAATTGCTTCGTGTACTATCATTCCAATGATTGACCAAGGTTTTGCCCCAAGAGCTTTTCGAATTCCTATTTCTCTTGTTCTTTCCTTAACTACAATCAACATAATATTGCTAACTCCAACAACTCCTGCAATAATGGTACAAATTCCAACAAACCAAAAGAAGAGTGCTATATTATCAATTAAGGTTCTGAATCTTTTTGCATCATCGAGAGCATTGTACACATTGATAGCTCTCTCGTCATCCGGTGCGACCGAATGCGCTTGTTTTAAATAGGTTAAAATTTGTTTTTGCAATTTATTCGATACCTCTACAGACTTGTCAAAAGTTGCTTGTGGTTTAACAGTGAATGCCATATTTGCAACGACATCTCCTCCGTTAAAAACACTTTGTGCAGTAGTTATTGGAAGAAATATCTTACCTTCATCTCTTTCTCCTCCTCTATCAGAATAGACTCCTATAATTTTAAAATTAATTCCAGATATTTGAATATACTCTTGTAGAGGATCTTCAACTCCCTTAAGTAGTTCTCTATCTATTTTATTACTAATTACTGCTACCTTACTTTTTGAATCCAAATCAAGTTGATTGATGTATCTTCCCAACACCATATCCTCACTTTCTATGGACTGCATATCGCTATTTGTTCCTCTCACTTGATACGCACCAGATTCTGCCTTATAATTTATAGAAGCGTTCCAAACATAAAACATTGGAGATCTAAATTCTAAATCCTCATCAAAAACGGTATTGATATAATCATAGTTTTCATTTCGCATTTCGATTCTTCTACCTGGGTTCAACCCATTGTACTCTTTGGTTGTTACTTGTGACCAAATCCAAAGTCTATTTGCAGCATCTTCTTCAAACTCTTTTTGAATACCATTTTGCATCCCTTGTCCGAAACCTAACAATATCACCAAAATAAAAATACCCGAAGCCACAGAAAGACTCGTCAAAAAAGTACGAAGTTTGTTTTTGTGTAACGTATCAAATATTTCTTGCCACCGATCTATATCGAACATAAAAAAGAGATTTTGATTTATTTTGGTTATAATACAAGACGCCGCTATAATACCTTTTGTTACACAAAAATAAAATAAAGTATAATTGTCTTGGCTAAGCTTAAAAAACTTAGTCAAATTTCACCATAATATTTTGTTAAAAAATAAGTTTTTAGACAAATTCCATGAAAATATAAATTTTAACCAATTTATACCGATTATATAAAAGAAAATCGGCAATTTTGTATTTTCAAAAATCAAAATCATGAAGAAACACAATTTTAGCGCAGGTCCTTGTATCTTACCTCAAGAAGTCTTAAAACAAGCCTCAGAAGCAGTACTTAATTTTAATAATTTAAATTTATCGTTGATTGAAATTTCGCATAGAAGTGCCGATTTCGTTGCCGTAATGGATAAAGCGAGAGATTTGGCTTTAGAATTATTAGATTTAAAAGATAAAGGATATTCGGCCTTGTTTTTACAAGGTGGAGCAAGCCTAGAGTTTTTAATGACTCCATATAACTTACTGAAAGAGAACGGTAAAGCCGCATATTTAGATACCGGAGCATGGAGTACTGCCGCTATCAAAGAAGCAAAATTGTTAGGTAACATAGAAGTAATTGCCAGCTCTAAAGATAAAAACTTCAGTTATATTCCTAAAAATTATACCGTACCAAAAGGTGTTGATTATGTACATTGTACCAGTAACAATACCATTTACGGAACCCAATTCAAAGAGTTTCCAAAAACTGACTCGTTATTAGTTTGCGATATGAGTTCCGATATTTTTTCAAGAAAATTAGATTTTTCAAAATTTGACTTGATCTATGCAGGAGCACAAAAAAATATGGGACCAGCAGGAACAACTTTAGTTATTGTTAAAGATGCTATTTTGGGTAAAACCGGTAGAAAAATTCCTTCTATGTTAGATTATCAAGTGCACATTAGCAAAGACAGCATGTTTAACACACCTGCCGTTTTTCCGGTATATGTTTCAATGTTAACCTTGCAATGGTTGAAAAACTTGGGTGGAATTGAAGCGATCGAAAAGAAAAATATTGCCAAAGCCAACTTATTATATAATGAGATTGACAGAAACCCTTCTTTTAAAGGTTTAGCGGCAAAAGAAGATCGATCAAACATGAATGTAACATTCTTGTTAACCGATGAAAGTAAAAAAGATACTTTTGATCAACTGTGGAAAGATGCAGGTATTAGTGGTATCAAAGGACACCGTTCTATTGGTGGTTACCGAGCAAGTATTTACAATGCAATGCCAATTGAAAGTGTACAGGTTTTGGTTGATATTATGAAAAAAATATAATTTTTAATGAGCGATGAACTTAAATTCGAATTTTTAAAAAATGTCATTGAAAACCAAATGCCAGCGAATAAATTACTGGGGTTAAAAATACTCGAATTAAAAAACGGATTTACGAAAATACACATTCCTTTTAAAGAAGAGTTTATAGGTGATTTTGTTCAAAAGCGATGGCACGGAGGTTTTCAAGCAAGCATCGCTGATACTGCGGCTGGAATAGCAGCAATGACCACTATGAAAGCTGTAAATGAAAAGGTTAGCACTATTGATCTGCGTGTTGATTTTTTGCATGGTTCTGAGCCTAAAGATATTTTCGCTGAAGCGGAAGTAATCAAAAGTGGTAAGAGAATTGTAAAGGTCGATGTCAAATTATATCATGAAAAAGAAAAAATAATCGCTTTGGGTCGTTGTGCCTTTAGCGTTTTAAGAAATTAGTAATAATCATAAATTAATTACAATGAAAGTTTTAGCAAATGATGGTTTAGCAAACTCTGGTGTTGTTGCCTTAGAAAAAGCAGGTTTTGAAGTTATCTTAAAAACTGTTGCTCAAGAGCAATTAGCCAATTTTATAAATGAAAACAAGGTGGATGTGCTATTAGTTCGAAGTGCAACCACGGTCAGAAAAGATTTGATAGATGCTTGCCCTTCAATGAAAATCATTGGACGTGGTGGCGTTGGAATGGATAATATTGATGTTGATTATGCTAGAAATAAAGGTTTAAAAGTAATCAACACACCGGCAGCATCTTCGCACTCTGTAGCCGAATTAGTTTTTGCGCATCTATTTGGTATGGTTCGTTTTTTACATGATTCAAATCAAAATATGCCTCTTGAAGGAGATACAAAATTCAAAGAATTGAAAAAAGCATATGCCAAAGGTGTTGAGTTAAAAGGAAAAACTTTAGGAATTTTAGGTTTTGGAAGAATTGGTCAAGCCACAGCAAAAGTTGGTTTGGGTATCGGAATGAAAGTTGTTGCTTTCGATCCTTTCATAGAAAAAGCGAATCTAACTTTAGACTTTTTTGACGGACAATCCGTTAATTTTGAGATTAAAACAATATCGAAAAAAGAAGTTTTAAAACATGCTGACTTTATTTCATTGCACGTACCTTCACAAAAAGAATATGTTATTTCTACCAAAGAATTTAACATGATGAAAAAAGGTGTTGGTATAGTAAATGCAGCCAGAGGCGGAGTTATTGATGAAGTTGCCTTGGTAAAAGCAATTGAAGATGGTAAAGTTTCGAATGCCGCTTTAGATGTTTTTGAAAAAGAACCAACTCCGGAAATTCAATTATTAATGAATAAAAATATTTCATTAACACCACATATTGGTGCTGCAACCTTAGAGGCGCAAGATAGAATTGGTGAAGAATTAGCCTCTCAAATTATTGAGATTTTAGGTTAAATTTTTCAAATATATAAAACAATAGAGATTTGATATTTAATTATTATTAAATCTCTATTTTTGTGCTTATAAATTATCAAATACGTAAAAATTGGCAATTGTAAAACCATTCAAAGCTGTAAGACCTACTCGCGATAAAGTCGCCTTGGTTACCACACGTTCGTATGAAATTTACGATCGAAAAGATATACGAACGATTTTGAAAATGAATCCCTTTTCTTTTTTACATATTTTAGAACCTGGTTTTAAATATGACAAGCGAGTTACCGGAGAAGAACGCTTTAAAATGGTTCACAACCGATATAGCGAATTCAAAGAAAATGATGTTTTTACAACCGATGATAAACCAAAGTTTTATTTACATCAAAAATCCTACAATGGAACGATTTTTTGGGGAATCATCGCTCTTTCAAGTTTGAAAGATTATGAAAATAATGTGATAAAAAAGCATGAAAACACGCTAAAAGAACGAGAAGAGTTATTTGGTCATTATTTAAATGTTACAGGCTTTAATGCAGAACCTGTTTTAATAACCTATCCTGATAATGCCTATATAAACAACCTTTACGGGAAATATAAAAGGTTACGAGCTGAATATGAGTTTACAACAAACAAAAACAGAACACATTTACTTTGGTTAATTGAAGATGAGAAAGAAATAAGACAAATTGAAGCCGAATTTAAAAAAATGGATTCAGTTTACATTGCCGATGGTCACCACAGAACAGCTTCTTCGTTTTATCTATCGAATAAATTAAATCAAGAGACTGGTGATTTTTCCGGGAATCAATGTTATAATTATTTTATGACCTATTTAATTCCAGAATCAACGCTCAAAATATCATCTTTCAATCGCTTTATAAAGGATTTAAACGGCCTAAGTAAAAAGGAGTTTTTAATCCGCTTAGACGAATTTTACCGCATTGAATATCTAGGTGCAAAATATTATCATCCATCACAAAAACACCATTTTAGCATGTATTTAGATGGCGAATATTATAAACTGTATTTGCGTAAATTAAGTTACGATGCCGACAATCCTTTAGAAGATTTAGACTCCCAAATTTTATTCAAAACAATATTAGAACCCATACTTGGTATTCACGATTTACGTAACGATAAGCGAATTGCTTATAAACCCGAAATTTTAAACCAAATGCAACTAAAAAATGTAGTGGATGCGGGTAAGTTTCAAGTTGGTTTTGGCATGTTTGCCATTTCAGCAGATGAGCTAAAATCAATTGCTGATCATAACCTAACAATGCCTCCAAAAAGTACTTTTATAGAACCAAAATTAAGAAGTGCTTTAACTATATTTGAATTAAAGTAATAGCTCGATAAATTATATTTAAATGCTTATAAAACAAAATCTTATCTCATTTAATAAAACATTACCTAAGAACGTAACTTTGGTTGCCGTTTCTAAGACGAAACCAATTGCAGATATTCAAGAAGCCTATAACTTAGGACAACGGGTTTTTGGCGAAAATATGGTGCAAGAAATGGTGAATAAATACGATGTTTTACCCAAAGATATTCAATGGCATATGATTGGCCATCTGCAACGAAATAAGGTAAAATATATGGCGCATTTTGTCGCCTTAATTCATGGTGTTGATAGTTTTAAAACTTTGATGGAAATAAACAAACAAGCCAAAAAAAATAACCGAATTATTTCTTGTTTGCTTCAAGCCAAAATTGCAGAAGAAGATTCTAAATTTGGTTTATCTTTTCAAGAGATTGAAGAAATACTTTCTTCAACTGCTTTTAAAGAATTAGAACATATTAAAATTGTTGGTTTTATGGGAATGGCAACTTTTACCGATAACACTAAACAAGTTGCTCAAGAGTTTAAATCCTTGAAATCATTTTTTGCTATTTGTCAAGAAAAATACAAAACCAAAAATTGTGAATTAAGAACCTTATCGATGGGAATGAGTGGAGATTATGAAATTGCCATAGAAAATGGAAGCACCATGATTCGTGTTGGAAGCGCTATTTTCGGAGATCGAAATTACATCGCTTAAACATAGTTTATCAATTGCTTATTAATGCATAATCTTAAACAAGGTTTCTTTTAAAATATCGCCTTGTGATAAATTGGAAGCACCTACGCCTTTACTTTTCATATCTGCATCTCGCAAAATAGAAATAACCTGTGCAACCTTGCGCATAGGATAATTTCGCGCAGCAGTTTGATATTCATTCACAAAATACGGGTTAACACGCAACATTTTTGAAACATTAATTTTACCCTTATCCTTTAATCCGTGATACAATAAAAGTTGCGTAAAAAAACTGTTTAATAACGAAACAGTCATTACCAATGGGTTACTTTTTGAATTTTGAGCAAAGTAATTGATGATCTGATTGGCTTTTACTATTTGCTTCTCTCCAATTGCTTTTCTGAGCTCGAAATTGTTAAAATCTTTACTGATACCTATATTCTGTTCAATATGTGTTGGCGTAATGGTAGACCCTTTTGGCAGTATCAACATCAATTTTTCTAATTCATTATTGATTTTAGATAAATCGGTCCCCAAAAATTCAACCAACATAACACTAGCTTTAGGCTCAATTTTATAACCTTTATCAGCTAAATTACCGTTGAGCCACTCTCCTACCTGATTTTCATACAGTTTATTACTTTCAAACAAACAACCATTTTTGGCAATAATTTTAGCAAGCTTTTTTCGCTTATCCAATGTTTTGTATTTATAACAAAAAACCAAAACTGTACTCGGCTGTGGATTCTCGGCGTAAGAACACAAATTTTCGATAGTTCTCGATAAATCTTGCGCTTCTTTCACAATTACCACCTGCTTTTCGGCCATCATCGGAAAACGTTTGGCATTTGCAATGATATCTTCAATTGTCACATCGCGACCGTACAAAGTCATTTGATTAAAACCTTTCTCCTCTTCTGTTAAAATATTATTCTCAATAAAATCGGCTATCTTATCAATATAAAACGCCTCTTCTCCCATCAAAAAATAAATGGGATGCGTTTTTCCTGATTTTATGTCGTCAACAATTTGCTTAATTCTATTCATAATAACCGATAAAAAAGAATAGTAAAATGGTTTTATTTGGGGTTAATTGTATCTTTATCGCATGATAAAATTAAATCTACCAACCTATTCGTTTCAATTCAAAAGTAAAGAAAATAAGCTTTATATTTTGGATAAATTCCGAAAAAAATATGTGGTTTTAACTCCAGAAGAATGGGTTCGGCAAAATTTTATTTCCTATTTGGTAGAAGAAAAAAAATATCCAAAAATGCATATCGGCATAGAGAAAGAGTTCAAAATCAACAATTTATCTAAGCGATTTGATATTTTAATTTTTAATAAAAATGGTTTCCCTGAGATTATTGTAGAATGCAAAGCACCGCAAATTAAAATCACCCAAGACACTTTTGATCAAATAGCGCGGTATAATTTAAAATTTGATGCGAAATATGTCATAGTAACAAACGGATTGGAACATTTTTTCTGCAAATTGGATCACGAAAACAAGAAATATGATTTTTTACGGGATATTCCTGAATATGGTACAAAATTCTAAGAACTTTAGTTTTTAAAACCTTGTAATTAGCGTATGTTTGCACTCGTTTTATTAAATCGAAAACTCCTTTGAAAATAGCTGTTGTCATCTTAAATTGGAATGGACGCCAATTATTAGAAAAGTTTCTTCCTGCGATGCTAAAATATAGCAAAGAAGACGCGACTATCTATGTTGCCGATAACAATTCTACAGATGATTCAATCGCATTTTTAAAAGCCAATTATCCTGAAGTTGAAATAATTCAAAATGCTAAAAACGGTGGTTTTGCAAAAGGCTATAATGATGCTTTACAACATGTAAAAGCAGATATTTACGCTCTGGTAAATTCAGATATTGAAGTCACTAAAGATTGGTTAAAACCCGTTATTGAGCAATTTAAAAAGGATGAAAATACTGTTGCTATCCAACCTAAATTATTAGACTTTAAAGATAAAACAAAGTTTGAATATGCCGGAGCCGCTGGTGGTTTTATTGATTTTATGGGATATCCCTTTTGCAAGGGAAGAATCTTTATGGAACTAGAAAAAGACAACAACCAATATGATGATTCCTACGATATTTTTTGGGCGACTGGAGCTTGTTTTTTTATCAAATCAGAAGTTTATCACGAACTAAAAGGTTTTGATGAAGATTATTTTGCCCATCAAGAAGAAATTGATCTTTGCTGGCGAATTCAAAATGAAGGCTACATCATCAAGTATGTTGGTGCTTCGAAAGTTTATCATGTTGGTGGTGCAACCTTAAAGGAAAGCAATCCACATAAAACTTTTTTAAATTTTAGAAATAGCTTATACTCCATCAGTAAAAATGTTCCCAAAAGATTTGTATTTTTTGTAATACTTTTTCGATTGGTTTTAGATGGAATTGCTGGGTTAAAATTCATTATTGAACTTCGACCTGTTCATACTTGGGCAATTTTAAAAGCGCATATTAGTTTTTATTATTACTTGCCAAAAATGCTAAAAAAACGAAAAAAAATATCCTTTAAGCAGACAAAATACTACTATTGCTTCAGCATTGTCTGGCAACATTTTATTTTGAGAAGAAATACGTATTCCGAAATAAAATAAATTACAAATCCACAAAAGACTTTTAAAAATAACTAAAAACTCTTTATCGACCTGTTTTACAACATATTACAAAAATTAAAAAATAAATTCATAGCTTTTTTAAGTAATAATTTGCCTAGAAAAAAGAGCTGTTACTACGTTAATTTTCAAAATATTGCTACGATAAAAAATAAGGAATTAAAAAATTTAAGAGCCCCTTATCTATAAATTATATATATTTAATTTTCTAAAACGATATAAAACGATAAGTTTTTACACAAATTGCTCGAAAAAGAAATCAACATAAAACGCCATAACTCTTTGAAAATAATAGCAATAGCCCTATTTATTTTCGCCAGCAGTCTTGGTCTATTGAGCTGCGATGAATTTAATGCGAAAAAGACAAAAAAACTTAAGTTTCCGAATCCAATTCATTATGATTTAAAAGAAATTAAAAAAAATGGTGTTTTACGTGCAATTACCACCTATTCACCAACAGGATACTTTTTATACAAAGGTCAAACAATGGGTTTTGAATATGAAATGCTCAAAAGATTGGCAAATACCCTAAATGTTGAACTAGAAATCATATTGGCTAAAAATGTAGACTCTGTTATTACCATGCTCAACCGAGGTGATGGAGATATCATTGCCATGGGATATACCATTACCAACGAACGAAAAGAAAGTATAAGTTTTACCGATGCATACTTGGTAACTTTTCAATCTTTGGTGCAAAAAAAACCAAAGAATTGGCATCGAATGACCGTTGATAATATTAAAAAAAGTTTAGCAACCGATATTGTTGATTTAATTCAAGATACCGTTTCTGTACGAATGAACTCTTCATATTATATGCGATTAAAAGAGCTATCCAATGAGTTAGGAGATACCGTATATATCAATGTTCTACCTGGCGAAATTACCGATGAAGAAATAATCAAGAAAATTTCCGAAGGAGAAATAAAATATGGCGTTATTGATAATAATATTGCTACCATACATAAGAGCTATTATCCTAATATAGATATAAATACCCCCATAAGTTTGTCACAGCGTATTGCTTGGGCAGTGCGAAAAAATTCACCAGACATATTGGAAGAAATAAACAAAAATCTTGCAAAAATCAAACGCAAACCGGATTATAATATCCTATATAAAAAATATTTTCAAAATAGATCTCAATTCAACAAACGGCTTAATAGTGAATATTACACTGAAATAACGGGCAAAATAAGTAAATATGATCCTTTGGTTAAAAAGTACGCCAAAGAAATTGGTTGGGATTGGCGTTTATTAAAGTCCCTTATTTATCAAGAATCTATGTTTGATGAAAATAACAAAGCTTGGACGGGCGCTGAGGGTCTGATGCAATTAATGCCAGAAACTGCGAAAGAACTTGGCGTAGAAGATGTAAACGACCCAGATGAAAATTTAAAAGCAGGTATAAAATATTTAAATAATATGTTTGACTATTGGGAAGAAATTCCGGACACCATCCAACGAATTAAATTTGCCATGGCTTCTTATAATTCAGGTTATGGTCATGTAAAAGATGCGCAATTACTGGCAAAAAAATACCAAAAAGATACTTTGAATTGGGATAACGGAGTTGATTATTTTATGTTAAATTTGTCGAAACCTAAATACTATAATGACCCAATTGTTTCTTATGGTTATGTTCGTGGCGGTGAGCCTTATAACTATATTATCGACATTTTTAATCGATATACAAACTACAAAGATTTCGCTCAAGAATAATTTTAAAAAAACCGCTAATTCATGTCCATTTTCAATATCCTAGATCTTCTTGGTACTGCATCTTTTGCTATTTCGGGAGCCTTATTTGCCATTAATAAAAAAATGGACCCTTTTGGCGTATTCATTATTGCCTTTGTTACTGCCGTTGGTGGTGGAACTTTACGCGATATTTTAATCGACAGAAATCCAGTTACTTGGATGGAGAATTTATCTTACGTATATACAATTGTTATTTCTGTAATACTAGCCATTATTTTTCGAAAAAAAATTGGCTATTTAAGTAAATCCCTCTTTTTATTTGACACTATCGGATTGGGGATTTTCACCATAATTGGAACAGAATTAGGTATTCAACAAAACCTTCATCCCATAATTTCTGTTGCTCTTGGAATGATTACCGCAACTTTTGGCGGCGTAATTCGCGATACCCTGAGTAATGAAGTTCCGTTGATATTTCACAAAGAAATATATGCAACAGCCTGTATTGTTGGCGCAATTGCTTTTTTAATTTTAAACCGTTTTAACGTGGATCATAATATTAGCTATATTATAACAACATCTATTGTCATTACTATTCGCTTGATTGTTGTAAAATTTAAATTAGAATTACCTGCTTTTTATAAACAGGATTGATTTTAGGGCATAAAAAAATCCCACTTAAAAAAGTGAGATTTTCTGAAGTCAACTATTTTTTGATTCTTTAAATTCTAATTTAATAATCTCCTAAAGTTTCTTTGTTTTGTGCCAAACCTTTCTCTAACAAGTCATCATTTGGAGCTTTACCATGCCAAGCGTGTGTATGCATCATATAATCAACACCATTACCCATTTCGGTATGTAATAAAATACAAATTGGTTGCCCTTTTCCGGTCAATTCTTTTGCTTTTTTCAAACCTTCCTGAATACTTTTAATATCATTTCCGTTTTTAACTTCCAGTACTTTCCAATCAAAAGCTTCAAATTTAGCTTTTAAATCACCCATTGGTAAAACATCATCTGTTGCTCCATCGATTTGCTTCCCGTTAAGGTCAACAGTAGCAATTAAATTATCCACTTTTTTACCCGATGCGTACATAATAGCCTCCCAATTTTGCCCTTCTTGTAATTCTCCATCTCCATGCAAAGTATAGATCAACTTATCATCACCATTTAATTTTTTTGCTTGAGCTGCACCAATTCCAACAGACATTCCTTGTCCTAAAGAACCAGCCGACATTCGAACACCAGGCAAACCTTCATGAGTAGTAGGGTGCCCTTGTAAACGAGTATTAATTTTTCTAAAAGTCGCCAATTCCTTTACAGGAAAAAATCCACTATGCGCCAAAACACTATAAAATACCGGTGAAATATGCCCATTTGACAAAAAGAAAAGATCTTCTCCTATTCCATCCATTTTAAAATCTGTAGAATAATCCATCACATCTTGGTATAAAACGGTCAAAAATTCGGCACAACCAAGCGAACCACCTGGGTGACCAGACTGCACGGCATGAACCATTCTAAGAATATCTCTTCTAACTTGGGTAGTAAAATCTTGTAACTCTTGTAAATTCGGCATCTAAATGTTTTAAAGTCTGGCAAAAGTAATAAACTCCTTTTAAAAAGTTAATTATAAACTTCTTTTTTTATCTTTATATACTATTATTATTTTTACAAAATTAGGATGAACTCAAGCAGTAAGATATTATAGGAGTTACTCCAACATAAATTATTCTAAAATGAAAAAATCTACTAAAATCTGGCTCGGTATACTTACTTTTTTACCCATTTTATTTGTTTTGATCTACTTTATTGGATTCATTACTATTTTAGTCACTCAAATTCCTGAATTGGAAAGAAATACTGGTGAATTTCCTGCTGTTTTTTTGAGTTCTTTTTTTGGAATTTTGCTGCTGTTATTTTTGGCTTTGATGCTTCATCTTGGTGTCATGATTTATTATATTATTCATGCAAACGGTAATCCGAAAAATGATAGTACGAAAAAAATAATGTGGATTCTCTTGCTTATTTTTGTTGGTATTATTGGCAATATCGTGTATTATTTCTTAGAAATCTATCCTTTAGATAACGTTGAAAATAGTTCTCCAGAAAAAATTTCTTAAAAAATGAGTAAATCAAGTTGCGTTATTGTTTTACTACAACATGAGTAGAAACATTAGCGCCTTGAAGTTTACCCCAAGAACCTTGACTATTCATTCGAGAAAAACTCGAACCACCACCTAATTTACCTCCATAATAAATGGAATAATCCAATTTATTCTGATTTGGTAAAATCTCAAAACTGATGAAAAAATTTTGATCGATTATAATATCAAGACCTTCCATTTCTATAGTCAACCAACCTTTTTGTAAAAGAAGATTTTTCGAAATCTCTTTAAAAACAATACGTTCACCGGGTATTTCTTTTGAAAAATCATAAAAATTTACACGCACTCTCGCTGAATCAATACCATCAACTCCATTTAGAAATAATTTTGCCGCTAAAATTTGGGAAGGTTTTCGCAGATTAATTCTTTTACCAAACTCAACAATATCTTTTGAATCTTTATTTTGAATATACCCCCAAAGCAAGGGATTATGCGAAGTAATTCCGATTTTTTTTATTTTAGGCTTTTTCGAAATTAAAACAACTTCATCTAAGGTATTATTTCTTTCCGATAGGTAAACTTCATTTTTTATATTTTTCGATAAATCGGATATGGATTTTTGAATTGTTTCAAATCCGACAAACGAAAAAGTTAAAGTATCCTGAAGAAATTCTTTCGGGACCTGCAATTCAAATGCCCCTTCTTCATCAGAGGTTGTTCCAAAATTTTTATCTGAAATTCCAATATTTACATACGGAATTGGTTTTTTTGTAGCCATGTCAAAAACCTTTCCAATAACATTTTTTGTTTGTGCAGATGTACCAAAAATGGTAAATAAAACCATTCCAAAAAAGAAAACGAAACTAGTAAACTTTTTCATAAACTGCACTCTGTAGATTTAACCAAATAATTCATCACTTTCAATATACAAACTTTCTATAAAATTATCTGATTTTTCCATTTCATAACGCATCACAACATCATCTTCAATAAACGGAACTTCTTTGCGAAAACTCTTTATAAAAGCTTCTAAAAAAGGAGAACTTTTTGTTGGTTGCCTAAAAAATAAGGCTTGTGATGCATTCATCAATTCAATGGCCAATATGGTTTGCACATTATCGATAATTCGCTTTGTTTTTGTCGCCGCGTTAGCACCCATACTCACATGGTCTTCTTGCCCGTTACTCGAAACAATCGAATCAACCGAAGCTGGGGTTGCCAGTTGTTTGTTTTGGCTGATAATACTAGCAGCGGTATATTGAGGTATCATAAATCCGCTATTTAAACCTGGGTTTTTAACCAAAAAAGGTGGTAATTTTCGCAGTCCAGAAATAAGTTGATAGGTTCTTCTCTCAGAAATACTTCCAAGCTCAGCGATCGCAATTCCCAAAAAATCAAGCGCCAAAGCTAAAGGTTGTCCGTGAAAATTTCCTCCAGATAGTATTTTATCAGCATCAACAAAAATATTTGGATTATCGGTTACGGAATTAATTTCGGTAAGCATGGTTTGTTCAACATACGCCAAGGCATCTTTACTTGCTCCGTGAACTTGCGGCATACATCGAAACGAATATGGATCTTGTAAATGCACTTTTTTACGAGCTATAAGTTCGCTGTCTTGCAAGAATTCTTCAATTCTTTCTGCTGTTTTTATTTGACCTCTATGTGGTCTTACAGAATGAATTAATGCATCGAAAGGAGAGATATTTCCGTCATAAGCCTCGAGAGATAAAGCTCCAATTAAATCGGCTAAATAAGATAATTTATACGATTTTAGTACCATGTAAATTCCATAGGCACTCATAAATTGTGTTCCATTTAAAAGGGCTAAACCTTCTTTAGATTGGAGTTCAATTTTATCCCAACCAAATTTGTCTAAAATCTTTTCACTATCGTATATCTTTTCTTTATAAACTACCTTTCCTTTACCTATCAGCGGTAAAGATAAATGCGCCAAGGGAGATAAATCTCCAGATGCCCCTAAAGAACCTTGCGTATAAACAATTGGATAAATATCGTTGTTATAAAAATCGATGAGTCTATTTATAGTTTTTAATTGAACAGCTGAATACCCGTAACTTAAAGATTGTATTTTAAACAAAAACATTAACTTAACAATGTCTTTAGGAACTTCTTCACCTGTACCACAAGCATGTGACATTACCAGATTTTCTTGCAATTTGGTCAAGTTTTTATTCGTTATTTTCACATTATACAACGAACCAAATCCTGTATTGATACCGTAAATCGGGGTCTTATTCTTTATCATTTTATGATCGAGATAAGAACGACATTTTTCGACTTTTTCAATAGCCACTTCCGATAATTTCAATTTTTTTCCGGTTAGAATAATATCCCTAATTATAGGTAAGTCCAACTGCTTATCACTAATGATATGGTAACCCTCCATGATCGTTATTTTTTTTACAAATTACATTAAACTAAAATTGTTGCGCAAAGAATATACTTTAAAGTTTCATTAAAATTTTAAAAGAAGCAAAAATTCTTAAATTAAGTGTTATTTTTGGTGTCAAATTTTTAAAATAAAATTTATGAAAAATTTACTATCGATTGCCATTTTACTTGTGTCATTATCTTGTGCTAAAGTTGAAAAACCAGTTGATTATGCCATTTTACATGGTAAAATTTCAAATCGGGATGGTGGAAAATTAGTAATTGGCAATTCCGAAAAGAAAATTACAGAAATAACCTTGAATGATGACGGAACTTTTACCGATACACTCAAAAATATTTCAGCAGGTTATTACATCTTTAAATACGCCAACGAATCTTCTAAACTTTTTTTGAAGCCTGGCGATGATTTAACTTTGACCTTAGATCCCCAAGAATTTGATGAATCTATTGTTTATGAAGGTGTTGGAAGCGTCGAGAATAATTATTTGGCGAAAAAGTTTTTAAACGAAGAAGATTTAGGTGATTTGAATTCCTATAAATATTTAGGTACTTTAGAAGAAAACATATATGTGCAAAAAATGGATTCTATTAAGAAATTGGAAGAAGATTTTTTAAGTAAACAAACCAACTTAGACAGCGACTTCATAACCTTAGAAGAGGCGGCAATCACTTATGGTCATGCAAATAATTTGTACCGATTTGAATCTTACAAACGTTTTGTGAATCAAAATCCAAATTTCGAAGTTTCAAGTAATTATCCCGATTTTGCAACCGGCTTGAATATAGAAGATGAGAAATTATGGGGCGTAGATAACTACAAAACTTATTGGAACAATTATTATAGCGAACAAGCATCCAAATTATCAAAATCGGATAGTATTGGTCAAGATTTGGCATTTTTACAAGTGGTATCCAATCAAGTAAAATCACCTACAATTAAAAATGATTTATTGTATGGCACAGCAAAATATGGCATAACCTACACCAATGAATTACAAAAATATTATGATCTTTTTAATACCAATACCACTAATGAAGATCACAAAAAAGAAATAACTGAAAAGTATAATGTACTTATTAAATTGGCGAAAGGAGAACCTTCTCCGACCTTTGAAAATTATGAAAACTTTGCGGGAGGAACAACATCATTAAGTGATTTAAATGGCAAATATGTTTATGTAGATGTTTGGGCAACTTGGTGCGGTCCTTGCAAGCGCGAAATCCCATCCTTAAAAGAAATAGAAAAAAAATACCATAATAAAAAAATCGCTTTTATCAGCATGAGCATTGATAGAAAAGTTGATTATGATAAATGGCGAAAAATGGTAGAAGAAGAAAATTTAACAGGAATACAACTTTTTGCTCCAGATGATTGGAACTCTGATTTTGTTAAGAATTACAGTATATTAGGAATTCCTAGATTTATTTTAATTGATCCAGCAGGTAATATTTTAAACTCAAATGCTCCCCGACCATCCTCGGAAGAGTTACCAAAATTATTAGAGAGCTTAGAAATTTAAAATAACTTATCGATAAGAATTAATAAAGCCGTTTTATTTGTGTAATAAAATGGCTTTATTACGTCAAATTGTTAAACTTTTAAAATTTGTTTAACAAAAACGAGAAAATTATTCAAAGATAAAAGTATAAATTTGTGCGATTTTAAAATTAAAACAGAAAAATGAAAAAATTACTTATCCTATTTACAATTATTGCTTTGGTTTCTTGTAAGAAAGAAGCTCCTAAAGATTATGTTACTTTACAAGGAAAAATAAATAATGCTAGCAGCGAAACTTTAACCATTTTAGGTCAAAATTTCAAAAAAGATATTTCGGTAGCTAAAGACGGAACTTTTAGCGACACCTTAAAAGTCACTGATGGTTTTCACGGATTTAATGATGGCGTACAACAATCGTTTATCTATTTAAAAAATGGTTACGATATTATCTTAAATTTTGACACAAAAGATTTTCCAGGTTCTATTTCTTTTAAAGGTGAAGGATCTGGCACTAATGGCTATTTAAATACAAAATTAGAATTCATAAAAACCAATCAGCTGGATAATCCTAAATTAATTTTTGAATTAGAAAAGCCTGAATTCGATAACCGATTGGCAGGTCTAACGAAAGAATTAGAAGTGTTATTGACAGACGCAACTGATTTGGATCCGGAAGTATTAAAAATGGAACAAGAAGCTAATTTAAAATTAGTGAATTTTTATACTGAAAATTACGAAAGAGAACATACCAATGCATCTGCCTTTAAAAAGGGAGCAGCATCTCCAAAGTTTAGTTATCCTGATACTACAGGTAAAATTGTTTCTTTAGATGATCTTAAAGGAAGATACGTTTACGTCGATGTTTGGGCAACTTGGTGTGGACCATGTAAACGTGAAATTCCACATTTAAAAGAATTAGATGCAGCTTATGAAAATAAAGCTATCGATTTTGTGAGTCTTTCTATTGACAAGCAAGAAGATAAAGAAAAATGGCTTAAAATGGTTCAAGACGAGAATTTACAAGGAATTCAAATTTTAGCCGATAACGACTGGAACTCTGAATTTGTTAAAGCCTATAATATTACAGGTATTCCAAGATTTATTTTAATTGATAAAGAAGGAAATATTTTAGATGCAGACGCTCCTCGCCCATCCGATCCTAAATTAAAAGAAGTTTTAAATAGTTTGAGTTTGTAAATTTATAAACCCATAAAAAAAAGCCTTTCAATTACTGTAATTGAAAGGCTTTTTTTATGAAATAGCAAGCTAATTATTTCTATTCAATATCTTTATGAACAGATTGTGTAATCTTTTCAATGGAAGAATTCCATTTTTCTAAAAAACCAGCCCAACTATCTTTTCCATACATTGCTTCATATTTAGCTTTCATTGGGTCATCTTCATCTAATTCTGACCAAGTATCAAAACCCCAAACAAGAGCCACATCACGTCCATCACCAGAGCCATATTGATTGCTATAATAACTCATAGAATTCTTTCCTTCTTTTTTGTAGATATCAATTACTTTTTCTACAATTCCATTAAATTGTTCCCATTTTCCTTTAGCTACATCAACAATCCAAACTTCTTGAAATTTAGTGCTTTTTTGATTCGGTGCAGAATAGGATAATTTATTATTCTTTTTCCAATATTCGCCAGTACCATAAGTTTCAACCAATGGGTCAATTGTACTCGTCCAATCAACATCATGACCAGCCATCTCAGGTCTAGAGTCCATATCTCTAAACATCAATGGTCCCATGAACCAAATATAATTTCCTGAATTCGCGCCTGCAATTACTTCGGTAACCCATGAATTAAATGGACCTTCCGGATGAAATTTTGCATTGTGAGATTTTAAAGCAGCTTCTAAAGCTTTTTCTTTTCCTTTCGCTGCGGTCAAATTAAGTGCAAATACCATAGAATAATCATCTACCATTTTCTGTGCGATTGCATCAAAGTTTATTGAGAATGCAACGACTAATACTATTAGCCAAATGTTTTTTGTTTTCATGTAAATAAAGTTTAAGTTAATTTAGATTTAAATATCGAAAACATATTTAGTATACGTTTCCCCTGCAAACTATTTCATAGTGAAGCAAATAACAAATGAGTTAGGACGAAACTCTCCAAATATTGTCCGAAACCCCTCATATCTTTATCAAACAAAATATTGGTTATGCGGTGGTTGAAATTAAGGAGTTTTATTTGTACATGTCCATTTTCATTTTTTTACTGTAACATTCAGTACTCATTTTTTCTTAAATTATATTTTATTTTGTATTAAAATTTAGAACCCATGAGAGCACAAATAGCTATTACTTCCCAAAACAAAAAAACCATCACCAAGCATGCTGGTCAGTGTAAAAATTACTTGATCTATACCATAGATAATGATGAAATTGTTTCTAAAAAAATTATAGAATTAACTGAGGAGGAAACCCTACATAATACTTTTCATCATAGTTCAGATGAAAATTGCAAAAATATTCTTTTTGATGCTGATATTTTACTTACCGGAAGTATTGGCAACGGTGCAATCAATCGCTTAGCGAAACAAAATGTTACTGCTTATATTGTGAAAGAAAAAGATCCGGAAATTGCTGTTCGCAACTTTATTAACGAAACTCTGGAAACCTTTGCACCTGTTGAAGCAGGTTGCAACCATAAACATTAAAACAAAACCTTTTTTCGAATTTAACTATTTTCAATTCATATAAATTTCAGTATTTTTGCAAAAAATAAAAAATGTTGCAACTGTTTAGAATTGTTAGTTATTTAGAAGGAGTTTCCTATTTATTATTGCTATTTGTTGGGGTACCTTTAAAGTATTTTGGAGGAAATGAAATTATGGTTAAAATGCTTGGTATGCCTCATGGAATCTTATTTATTGGGTATATTTTACTCGCCTTTTTTATCAAACCAGATTTTAATTGGGATAAGAAAACCTTTCTAATCATTCTTGCGGCATCCGTTGTTCCGTTCGGAACGTTTTACGTCGACATAAAATACTTGAAAAATAAAGTTGAAGCGCAATAAAATTTTCAAAATACTTAAGTTGCAGACAAAAAGTCACTTTATTACTGTTTTATCGGTCATTCTGACACTACTTTAGCTTGTTTTAAAATTGGAATATCTTTTGAAAGGATAAAGTTGAACCTAAATATTAACTTATGAATTTCAATAATTTCACTATAAAATCGCAAGAAGCTGTTCAAAAAGCGCAGCAAATTGCACAAGGCTATAGTAACCAACAAATTGAAAATGCGCATATATTAAAAGCTGTTTTTGAAGTTGATGAAAATGTTACTCCGTTTATTTTAAATAAATTAGGAGTGAATGTCGATATAATAAAACAAACTCTTGACAATATAATTCAAAGCTTTCCTAAAGTTCAAGGAGGAGATTTAATGCTTTCCGCAACAGCGAATAGTATGCTCTTAGATGCCGGAAATATTGCCAAAAAAATGAAAGATGAATATGTTTCAATTGAACATCTTATAATAGCAATCTTAAATTCTAAAGGCGCTACTTCACAAATGTTGAAAGATAATGGTATCAATGAAAAAGATTTGCAAAATGCAATTGCAGAGTTACGAAAAGGAAGTAAAGTTACTTCACAAAGTGCCGAAGAAACCTACAATGCATTAAATAAATACGCGAAAAATTTAAACCAACTTGCGAACGAAGGAAAACTAGATCCTGTTATTGGTAGAGATGAAGAGATTCGTCGAATTCTTCAAATTTTATCCAGACGAACCAAAAATAATCCGATATTAATCGGAGAGCCTGGTACTGGTAAAACTGCGATTGCAGAAGGTTTAGCGCAACGAATTGTAAAAGGTGATGTACCCGAAAATTTACAAAACAAAATTGTTTATTCCTTAGATATGGGTGCTTTGATTGCCGGAGCAAAATATAAAGGAGAATTTGAAGAACGTCTTAAATCAGTAGTAAAAGAAGTAATCTCTGCTGAGGGCGATATCGTTTTATTTATTGATGAAATCCATACTTTGGTTGGTGCCGGAGGTGGTGAAGGCGCTATGGATGCTGCTAATATTTTAAAACCTGCCTTGGCAAGAGGAGAACTACGTGCTATTGGAGCCACTACTCTAGATGAATATCAAAAATATTTTGAAAAAGATAAAGCTTTAGAACGACGTTTTCAAAAAGTTATAGTCGATGAGCCGGATACAGAAAGTGCTATTTCAATCTTGAGAGGTATTAAAGAAAAATACGAAACCCATCACAAAGTCCAAATAAAAGATAGCGCTATAATTGCCGCGGTTGAATTATCGCAACGTTATATTTCGGATCGATTTTTACCGGATAAAGCCATTGATTTGATGGATGAGGCTGCGGCAAAATTACGTATGGAAATCAATTCTAAGCCAGAAGAACTTGATGTTCTAGATCGAAAAATAATGCAGTTAGAAATTGAAATGGAAGCAATTAAACGTGAAAATGATACAAAAAAATTAAAATCTCTAAAAGAAGAATTAGCTAATATTAAAGAAAAAAGAAACAATATTAATGCAAAATGGACAAGTGAAAAACAAATTGTAGATAATGTTCAAACTGCAAAACAAAATATTGAAAATTTTAAATTAGAAGCCGAAAGAGCCGAAAGAGAAGGTAATTATGGTTTGGTGGCAGAATTACGTTACGGGAAAATTCAAAAAGAAGAAGAAAAGCTGGCCAAATTGCAAAAAGAAATGGAAAGCAATCAGGCAACCGCCTTAATCAAAGAAGAAGTTACAAGTGAAGATATTGCTGAAGTTGTTGCAAAATGGACTGGGATTCCGGTTCAAAAAATGTTGCAGAGCGATCGCGTAAAACTCTTACAATTAGAAGAAGAGTTACACAAAAGAGTGGTTGGACAAAATGAAGCAATTCAGGCAGTTTCTGATGCAGTAAGACGCTCTAGAGCTGGATTGCAAGACAGCAAAAAGCCAATTGGTTCGTTTCTATTTTTAGGAACAACCGGTGTGGGAAAAACAGAACTGGCCAAAGCTCTAGCCGATTATTTATTTGACGACGAAAGCGCCATGACCAGAATTGATATGAGCGAATACCAAGAAAGACATGCGGTAAGCCGCTTGATTGGCGCACCTCCAGGTTATATTGGTTACGAAGAAGGCGGGCAGTTGACTGAAGCTGTTCGGAGAAAACCCTATTCGGTAATTCTTTTAGATGAGATTGAAAAAGCACATCCGGACACCTTTAATATTTTATTACAAGTTCTCGATGAAGGAAGATTAACCGATAATAAAGGTCGGGTTGCCAATTTTAGAAATTCTATCATCATCATGACATCCAATATGGGTTCACAGATTATACAAGATAATTTTGAAAACATGGATATGGACAACCGGGAATCGGTTATTGATTTAACTAAAACAGAAGTCATGGGCTTGTTGAAAAAAACGATTCGTCCTGAATTTTTAAATAGAATTGATGAAATTATTATGTTTACCCCTTTAAATAGAGAGGAAGTAACACAAATTGTAAACTTACAATTGAACGCTCTTACTAAAATGTTAAAAGAAAAACATATCGAGTTTTCAGTTACTGATGATGCTATAGAAACGTTATCCAAAAAAGGATATAACCCTCAATTTGGCGCAAGGCCTATTAAACGAGTAATTCAAAAGGAAGTTTTAAATGAATTATCAAAAGAACTTCTTGCCGGAAATATAAAACCAGAAAGCCATATTTTACTCGATGCGTTTAATGATGAATTGGTGTTTAGAAACAAGTAATACATATTCTTCTCATTGCAAAACGAACTTAGATTTTTAAGTCCTGTTACGAAATGTAACAGGACTTTTTTGTTTTACTTAAACAACTGACATTCAGTTGTCAAAATGTCATTTTACTGTCATTTTTTTCTGAAAAATTGACAGTTTTTTGCTTTGGCATTTTATTTGAAATAGGATAAATAGAATTAATAAAATAACCTTTAAAAAATAAAATTATGTTAGTAAAAAGAAATCCTGAATTACCAAATATGTTTGATGAATTGTTAAGAGATTTATCAATTAACACCAATGAAACGTCTAATTTTAAAAGACCTGCAGTTAATATTATTGAAAACGAAGATAACTTCATGCTTTTCTTAGCTGCACCCGGTTTGACAAAAAAAGATTTTCATATCAATATTGAGGAAAATATATTGACAATTTCGGCAGACAAAAAGGTAGAAAATGAAGAAAAGAAAGAAAATTTTACTTTAAAAGAATATAGTTTTGATTCCTTTAAACGGAATTTTAACTTACCAAAAGATAGCATTGCTATTGAAAAAGTTGCAGCTACTTACAAAAATGGAGAACTAGTTCTTACAATTCCGAAAATGGAAATTGTTAAGGAAAAAGCAAAATTGATTGAAGTAAAATAATCTGGTGAAAAGGGAAAATATTTGGTTTTCCCTTTTTTATTGGATTCAGATCGAACTGGCACATTAATTCTATTAATTTGCCAGTTTTTTTTTATGTTTTCTTTCGATATTATCAAAATGGAAAGAAGCTTTTATAAAACTTAGCAAAACTGCAAAATAAATAGTATTATAAATGTAATATCTTTAAATTTGTAAACTAAAATCGAAAAAATCAATGAGTACAGAACCAAAGTCCAAAAGATTTGATGAACATGTCTTATCAAAATTTCAAATTTATAACAGTATTTTTATAACCTTACCTTTTGATAACATTAGCAATACTGGAGTTTTATTACCACTTTTTCACGAAGTTTGTAAAAGTGGATTTAAAAACAGCAAGACTCCGAATCAAATTGTAGACTATTTTTTCGATAAATACCAAAATACTCCTTCCGAAAAAGAAAAAATTAATTTACTTTTTAAATTCATCCAATATATTGAACGTCAGGTAGTTTTATTTGACGCAGTTGAAGATGCTGCATTTCCTATCATCAATAATATGGATGGATTAGGTACGCTAAGAAATACAAAAGAAGAAGCTTTTGCTCAAAATAAAAAAGAGGCTTTACAACGTTATTTAGAAGATTTTAAAGTCCGAATCGTTCTAACAGCCCACCCTACCCAATTTTATCCGGGTTCCGTTTTGGGAATTATTACTGATTTAACAAAAGCTATTGAAATAAACGATCTGATTCTGATCAAAAAATTGTTGGCACAATTAGGGATAACTCCTTTTATAAAAGATGAAAAACCATCTCCTTATGATGAAGCCTTAAATTTGATTTGGTATTTAGAAAATATTTTTTACCATTCTGTGGGAAATATTTACAATTATATCGAAAGCAATATTTACGAAGACAAAACAATAGATAATGAAATAGTAAATCTTGGATTTTGGCCTGGTGGAGATCGCGACGGGAATCCTTTTGTTACAACTGAAATTACCCTAAATGTAGCCGATAAATTACGAGAAGCAATACTAAAAAATTATTACCGAGATGTTCGTAAATTAAAGCGAAAATTAACCTTTAAAAGTATTGCCAATATTGTTACCGATATTGAAATTAAACTGTACAAAAGTTTTACTAATACAAACAAAATATACATTACGATTGAAGAATTATTATCGAGTCTATTTACCATTAAAACAGATTTGGTGAAAAATTACCAATCGCTCTATTTACCTGAATTAGAGGACTTAATTCATAAAGTTAAAATATTTGGTTTCTATTTCGCAAATCTTGATATACGCCAAGACAGTCGAGTTCATCATGGAGTTTTTGAAGAAATGGTTAAAACAATTCAGAAAAAAAATACAACTATTTTTCCTGAAAATTATTTAGAATTATCCGAAAAAGAACAAATAGATATTTTGTCTACTTGCAAAGGCTCGATGGAACTAGAAGATTTTACCGATGAGTTGGTAGTAAAAACTTTAGGTTCAATGAAAGCCATTAAAACCATTCAAAAAAAGAATGGTGAAAAAGGTGCAAACAGATATATTATTAGCAATAATCAAAGCGCTTTAAATGTTATGGAAGTCTTTGCTATGTTTAAACTGACTGCATTTCCTACTAAAATCCCTGTTGATATTGTTCCGCTGTTTGAGACTATTAACGACTTGGAAAACGCTGGAAAAGTCATGGAACAATTATATGGCAACAAAACCTATAGCAAGCATTTAGCTGCTCGTGGGAACAAGCAAACCATCATGTTAGGATTTTCTGATGGAACTAAAGATGGTGGATATTTAACGGCAAACTGGTCCATTTTTAAGGCAAAAGAGAAACTTACAGAAATCTCTCGAAAACACAATATTAAAGTAATTTTCTTTGATGGTCGCGGTGGACCGCCTTCTCGTGGTGGTGGAAAAACACACCAATTTTACGCCTCTTTAGGTCCAACTATTGAAAATAAAGAAGTACAATTAACCATTCAAGGTCAAACAATTAGCTCTAATTTTGGCACTATTGATTCATCTCAATACAATTTAGAGCAATTAATTAGTTCTGGTATTACTAATGAATTTTTTGATAGCGCAAAAAATAATTTCACCAAAGAACAAAAAGAAATCATGGATGATTTGGCAGCTGAGAGTTACAAAGCTTATAGCGCGTTTAAAAATCACCCAAAATTCTTGCCTTATTTGGAAGACATGAGTACCCTGAAGTATTATGCCAAAACGAATATTGGTAGCCGTCCTTCCAAAAGAAATAAATCAAGCGAATTCAACTTTAGCGATTTAAGAGCTATTCCATTTGTGGGAAGTTGGAGCCAATTAAAACAAAATGTGCCCGGTTTTTATGGTGTTGGAACGGCTTTGAAAAAATATGAAGATCGAGGAGAATTTGATAAGGTCATTGCTTTTTATAATAATTCTAAATTTTTCAAGAGTTTGATTGAAAATAGTATGATGTCGATGAAAAAATCTTTCTTCGAATTGACTCGTTACATGGAGAATAATAAGGATTTTGGTGCATTTTGGACCTTGATTCATGAGGAGTTTTTAACTTCAAAAAGGTTGGTTTTAAAATTATCAAATCAAACTGAGTTAATGGAAAATGATATTGTTGGAAAATCATCTATTGAAGTGAGAGAATCTATTGTTTTACCGTTGCTCACGATTCAACAATATGCTTTAAGAAAAGTACAAGAACTTAAAGAAATGGATAAATTAGATGAAGAATTACTCGAAGTTTATGAAAAAATAATCACACGTTCTTTGTTCGGAAATATAAATGCTAGTCGAAATTCAGCGTAGCGTTTTTAACTCAATTTTTATTGCTAAAAATTTTATATATATATAAAATGAACCTTTTATAAAATAATTTCTTTTTCATTGCGTTATCTATCTGTAATAAAACTATTTAGGTTTTAAAGTATATAGAAAAAGTTATGAAAAAGTATTTTTTAATAGTTGTTACATTAGCTACGCTTATGACCACATCTTGTACTACTAACGAAGATGTGAAAGAAATTTCGGGCACTTTATTATTTAATGAAGTTGGCACGCATAGTTTTAATATTAATGCTGAAAAAATTCAAGCGAAAATAACCATTGCGGGCCCTAATAAAGGGGAAATCTTTACCTTCGAAAATGTTCCACTGTCTCGCTCTGTAGAATACACTGCAAAAGTTGGTATGGAAAATACCCCTAATTTTAAAACAGAATTATTAAATAATTTAGTAGTAATGTATGAAGCAGAATCGGGTGTAAAATCTAAAGATATTTTAGACAACGGTTTTATAAAAATTGATTGGATCGGATATGATTAAAGAGGTCATCTTTATTTCTTTTACAATTATTACAGCTAATTTTTCTACTATTATTTTTAAAAAATTTCTTAATTTTTCTCTTTTTTTGAGATCCTTTTAAAGCAGGTTTACAAATATTTACTTCACACAAACTTTGTTTGTTATCTTTGCAGAAATAGTTAGTTTTGTTTCATGCAAAAGAAGATAAACATCCAAAATAAAAAAGCTCGTTTCGATTACGAAATTTTAAGCAAATACATTGCTGGAATTCAACTTTCAGGTACAGAAATTAAATCTATCCGCGAAAGCAAAGCCCGAATTACCGAAAGCTTTTGTGAGTTTAATGATAATGGAGAACTATTTGTTATCAATATGTTTATCGAGCAATATACTCACGCAAGTTTTTATAATCATATTGCAACAAGTGAACGCAAACTTCTTCTCAATAAAAATGAATTGAAAAAGTTACAAAAAGAAATTCAAAATGTTGGTTTAACTATTGTTCCTTTGCGATTATTCTTAACGGAAAAAGGTTGGGCAAAACTCGAAATTGCATTATGTAGAGGAAAAAAACTTTACGACAAAAGAGAGGCGATGAAAGATCGAGACACCAAGAAAGATTTAGATCGATTAAAGAAAAGCTATTCATGAAAATAAGCGACTTTTTAGTTTTCATTCGTTGGAAAAATCTCTTGATGATAATTCTTACCCAGTTTTTAATCAAATTTGTATTGTTTGAAAAATTTGATTTAAGCACAACACTAAATCAAACAGATTTCCTTTTATTGGTTCTATCGAGTATTTTAATTGCTTCTGCAGGTTATGTCATTAATGATATTCAAGATGTAAAAACTGATACAATCAACAAACCTGAAAAAGTATTTGTATCTAAAAAAATAACAGTTACCAATGCGAATAATCTCTACATCCTTTTAAATTCTATCGGTTTATTAATTGGGTTTTATTTATCATATGTTGTAGACAAACTCTCCTTTTTTGCTATTTTTATTATTATATCGTTACTTTTATACAACTACGCTATTTCATTGAAAAAGAAACTAATAGTTAGTAATTTAATAGTTTCTTTGGTTATTTTTTTAAGTATTGTTATTGTGCCAATTTTTGATATCGTTCCAGCGTCAAATTCTTATAATGCAGATAAGCAATATCTTGCTTTTTACCCGGTTTTTATTCTAGCATGTTTTGCTTTTTTATTGACCTTTTTACGCGAAGTCACCAAAGATGCAGAAGATATTGAAGGAGATAAAAAAATTCAGGCAAACACTTTTTCTATCCGTTATGGTTTAAAAAAAACAAACCGGTTCTTATTTGTTTTAGGTTTCATTACTGTGATATTTGTTGGTTATTTTGCCTTTGTATTATGGGAAACAAAAAGTACTGCCTCTATACATTTGCTTATTTTAGTAGTATTTCCACTACTCTATTTTATGCGTAAAATTTTAGTATCTACATCGAAAAAAGACTACCGCCAACTCAGTTCCTTATTAAAAATTATCATGCTATTTGGTTTATTAGTTCAATTCTTTTTATAATAACTTTTAAAAAATGCTGAAAGAAAAGCTCAAACATAAAAATCTGATTTTAGCTTCCGGATCGCCCAGAAGACAATTGTTTTTAAAAGAATTAGACCTAGATTTTGAAATCCGTTTAAAAGATATTGATGAGCACTATCCATCCCATTTAAATGGAAAAGAAATAACCGATTATTTGGCAAAATTAAAAGCATCAGCCTTTATGGATGAATTAGAAGAAAATGATCTTTTGATAACGGCGGACACGATTGTTTGGCTTAATAATAAAGCTATAGAAAAACCAAAAAACGTAGACGAAGCTAAACAAATGCTGCATCAATTATCCGGTAAAAAACATGAAGTCATCTCGTCATTCTGTATTACTTCCCAAACAAAGCAAATTATTAAAAATGAAATAACACAAGTATACTTCGGCAAGTTAACAAAAGGAGAGATTGACTATTACGTTAAAAACTACCAACCATTTGATAAGGCTGGAAGCTACGGCATTCAAGAATGGATTGGCTATATTGGTATAGAAAAAATAGAGGGTAGTTTTTTTAATGTGATGGGGTTTCCAATAAAATTGTTTTACAACGAATTAATGAACTTTTAGTTTCTGTTTTATTGGAAATAAAGATTTCAAAAAATCATTACGATACTTCCATAATATTGCTATTTTTGTGCCTTTCTATGTAAAAATCATTCCTTAACGGGATTTATTAGAATAAAATATAACCGATTTACAAAGCATTATAACATATAAAAGAATGAAAAAATACACTTTTACCGAAAAGAAAGATACACGTTCAGGGTTTGGAGCCGGATTAACAGAATTGGGAAGAACAAATAAAAATGTTGTTGCGCTTTGTGCGGATTTAGTAGGTTCTTTAAAAATGGAACAATTTATTGAAGAAAATCCAGAAAGATTCTTTCAAATTGGTATTGCTGAAGCAAATATGATGGGTATTGCAGCAGGTTTAACCATAGGTGGGAAAATTCCGTTTACCGGAACTTTTGCCAATTTTTCTACAGGAAGAGTTTACGATCAAATTCGTCAATCAATTGCATATTCTGATAAAAATGTGAAAATTTGTGCTTCTCATGCCGGTTTAACTTTAGGAGAAGATGGTGCAACACACCAAATTTTAGAAGATATCGGTTTAATGAAAATGCTACCCGGAATGGTTGTTATCAATCCTTGTGATTATAACCAAACCAAAGCAGCTACGATTGCAATAGCTGATTATAAAGGTCCGGTTTATTTGCGTTTTGGACGCCCATCAGTGCCAATTTTTACTCCCGCTGATCAAAAATTTGAAATTGGAAAAGCAATTAAACTAACCGAAGGAAAAGATGTTACCATTGTTGCAACCGGACATTTGGTTTGGGAAGCGCTTCAAGCCTCTGAACAATTGGAAGCTATCGGAATTAGCGCTGAAGTGATTAACATTCATACCATCAAACCTTTAGATGAAAAAGCTATTTTAGCATCCGTTGCTAAAACCAAATGTATCGTTACTGCAGAAGAACATAATATTTTAGGTGGATTAGGAGAAAGTGTTGCGAGAGTATTAGCAATGAACAATCCAACACCACAAGAATTTGTGGCTGTAAACGATAGTTTTGGTGAATCTGGAACACCTGCACAGCTCATGGAAAAATATAACCTAAATGATAAAGCGATTGTTCAAGCTGTTAAAAAAGTGATGTCTAGAAAATAATTTTGTATTTTTATGACGTAATCCTAAAATTGATGTTATGAAAAAAATATTTTTTATTGTTTTGGCCTTTGGATTTATTAGTTCAGCTCAAGCACAATTTTTAAATTTTGGTATAAAAGGAGGATGGAACTACAACTCAAATGGAGATTTGACAGGTAACTCTAATTTTATTGAAAATATAAAAATTAGATCAGATGAAGACATGGGATATCATTTTGGTGTTTTTACTGAAATAAAAGTTCCGCTTGTTTATATTCGTCCGGAATTGGTATATACCCATACTTTAAGTGATTATTCCGATAATGAATTTAATTCTGAATTAGCTATAGACAAAATAGATGTGCCAATTTTAGTTGGAATAAAAATTCTTGAAATAGGGCGAATTTTTGTAGGACCTTCATTCCAATATATTTTAAAAACCGATTTTAAAGATTCCAATGTTTATGACAACGTAAAGGAGATTAGCTCTGATGATTTTTCTATGGGAATGCAATTGGGCATTGGTATTGAGTTTGGTAAGTTAGGTGCAGATATTCGTTGGGAAAAAGGAATATCAGATACAGAAGCAAGCTTTATTGGTGATATTGTTGGTAGTGAAGAAATTGATCAAAAAATCAGTATCGATACCCGTCCGGAGCAATTCATTATTAGTGTTTACTACAAATTCAAATAAAAAAGGATTTATAGTTAAAAAGGCTATTGTAATTGAATTTCAATAGCCTTTTTTTTGTGAATTATAGAAAGAATTATATACTTATTGTTCTCCCATAATAAGAGGAGTGAGTTCGGTTTTTATAGCATCATAATCTTCTTGTTTTAACAAACCTAAATCTAACAAATCTTTTGATTCTTTCAATTTAGCAATAGCTTCATCTCTAGTTAATGGTGCATTCATACTTTTAATTTCACCAGAGAATACAGATTTTTCATAATCGGTAACCGATAAATATTTATAGACATCATAAACTCTCTTCCATTTGGTTCACCAAAAAGAACCTCTAAATGCAAGGTTTTTCTTCTACTTCCTTTATGAAAAACTCTTATTTTCGCAATTAAAAAAAAATTTTAAATTCAGAACCTGCAATTATTGGACCCTCTCCTCCCATTATGGCTAAAACATTTCCAAAACCTGCCAGTTTTCCAAGTATAATAGTTTCGAAATTACTTTTGCGTCGAAAATTAGAATGCGAATCATTAAAATCTCAATTATAACCACCTGTTAATGTTTTCGTTATAGATCCTCTCAGAGAACCAATGAGCAGAGTATCTCCTATTTTTAGAGTAGAGCCATCAACAGATTTATAATTTAAAATATTTTCACCACTTTTAATTTGAAAAAATACCGCTTGAATTTGAGTTTCTTGAAAGATTAATATTTCAGTTTGAGGGTAAGAATTAATCGTAAACATTAAACTAATTATTGCCAATAAAGTTTATTTGTCCAATTCTAATTTTTTAAACATTAAATTTACCAAAAAGAATAGAATACCTGCCCTGTGAGAAGGTTGAATTTTTTTAAAAAAAAGAACTATTTTGTATTTTAAATTAATTCTATAAATTTGCATCGTACTATCCTCAAAATCATCATTTTTTTTAAATTGGAATTGTCAACTTTATTAAAAATATAATTATATTCGCCCCTTGTTTAAATTTAAAAAAATAAGGTTTTTACAATAATAAAATAGCACTGAATTACGTAAAATGCGTATAACAAAAAAAATCAAAATCAACCATTTAAAAACTGAGTATTCGGTTTAAACTTTAAAATGAAAAACACTTACTTTGATTTAATTGACCAAAGTTATTACTTTCCTCAGGAAGGTTTTGACCTTAAAAACGGTTACCTTACTTTTCACGGTATTTCTATCAAACATTTGATAGAAAAATATGGCACACCATTTCGATTTATTTATTTGCCAAAAATTGGTGATCAAATTAAAAAAGCAAGAAACCTGTTTAACCGTGCCATAAGAAAGCATAATTATCAAGGAAAATACAATTATTGTTATTGTACAAAGTGTAATCACTTTTCACATGTGGTTAGTGAAGCCTTAAAACATAATGTACATTTAGAAACATCTTCTTCCTTTGATATTGATTTAATTTTAAATTTATACCGAGAAAAGAAAATTGACAAATCAAGAACCATTGTTTGTAATGGATATAAAACCAATGACTATTTACAAAGAATCGTTGCCATTCAAGAAATGGGATTTAAAAATATTATTGTTGTTTTAGATAGTAAAAGCGAATTAAATCGCCTCACTAATATTGCAGTAGAAGGCAAGGTTAAAATCGGAATCAGAATGGCTATCAACGAAGAGACTCAATCTTCGTATTATACTTCCCGTTTAGGAATTCGACAAAATGAAATCATTGATTTTTTCAAAAAAAATATTAGAGACAATCCTAAAGTAGAATTAAAAATGTTGCACTTTTTCGTCGACTCCGGCATAAAAGACAGCATTTATTATTGGGGCGAATTCCAAAAAGCCTTAAAAATATATGTTGATTTAAAAAAAGAAAGCGAATTTTTAGACTCCTTCAATTTAGGTGGTGGCTTCCCTATTCGGAACAATTTAGGGTTTGAATACGATTATGATTATATCATCAACGAAATCGTAAAAAACATCAAAGAAGCATGCACAAATGAAAACGTTCCAGATCCAAATATTTATACCGAGTTCGGTAAATACACAGTTGGAGAAAGTGGTGCTATTATTTTTGAAGTCTTAGAACAAAAGCATCAAAACGATACGGAAACTTGGTATTTAATTAATAATAGTTTGATGAATACGATTCCAGATGCCTGGTCAATTCATGAAAAATTTATCATGTTGCCTATTAATAAATGGAATAATGAATATAAGAGAATTAATATTGGCGGTATAAGTTGCGATCATTCCGATTATTACAATTCAGAAGATTTGAATCAAGAAGTTTTGCTTCCAACCTATGATGATGAGGATAAAGAGCCGTTATATTTAGGCTTTTTTCATACCGGTGCATACCAAGATGCAATTTCGGGTTATGGTGGCATCAAACATTGTTTGATTCCTTCTCCAAAACATGTAATTATTGACCGAGATGATAAAGGTAATATTATTGATTATGTATATCGAAATGAACAATCTGCTGAAGAAATGTTCAAAATTTTAGGATACTCAAAAAAATAATTTTTTTCTTCAACAGAAGTAATTATTTTTAAAAAAAATATGAAATTGTCTTACATATTATTAAATCATAAATTTAATTATAATGGATAAAAAAGGACCAATTAGCGAATTTATGCTAAAAAATTACAAACACTTTAATGCAGCAGCAGTTGTTGATGCAGCAAAGGGTTATGAATTGCATTTAAAAGAAGGTAAAAAAATGTTGGTTTCATTAGCTGGAGCTATGAGTACTGCCGAATTAGGAATTTCTTTTGCAGAAATGATTCGTCAAGATAAAGTACAAATTATTTCATGTACCGGAGCAAATTTAGAAGAAGATATCATGAATCTAGTAGCTCATTCCCACTATAAAAGAGTGCCAAATTATCGTGATTTGACGCCTCAAGATGAATGGGAACTATTAGAAAAAGGGTTAAACAGAGTTACTGATACTTGTATACCAGAAGAAGAAGCTTTCCGAAGATTACAAAGTCATGTTTTTAAAATTTGGCAAGATGCCGAAAAAAAAGGAGAACGTTATTTTCCACATGAATATATGTATAAAATGTTGCTGTCTGGTGTATTGGAGCAATACTATGAAATCGATCCGAAAAACAGCTGGATGCTTGCTGCTGCCGAAAAGAATATACCGATTATTGTTCCGGGATGGGAAGATTCTACAATGGGAAATATTTTTGCTTCTTATTGTGTAAAAAATGAGTTGAAACCACAAACGATGAAATCCGGCATTGAATATATGATGTTTTTAGCCGACTGGTATACAGAAAATGCAGGAGATGAAGGAATAGGATTTTTTCAAATTGGAGGCGGAATTGCTGGGGATTTTCCTATTTGCGTAGTGCCAATGCTATATCAGGATTTAGAAAGAACTGAAACACCATTTTGGAGTTATTTTTGCCAAATCAGTGATTCAACCACAAGTTATGGCTCATATTCAGGTGCTGTTCCTAATGAAAAAATTACCTGGGGAAAATTGGACACCCAATCGCCTAAATTTATAGTTGAATCAGATGCGACCATTGTGGCTCCATTGATTTTTAGCTATTTATTAGGTTGGTAAAATATACTGTTAAAACAAAAAAGGGCTATTTTTCAATAGCCCTTTTTTTTATTTTGAAATTTTAATCTAATTACGTGTTCTAGTATTTGATTTACTTTTTGAAGAATTAGCAACCTCTCTCTTAGAGTAATTTTTGTTTAAACGAGAAGCAGTTATTTTCTTTGGAGTTACACGTTTTTCTACAGTTCTTTTTACGGTAGTAGAACGATTGCTTTTGACCGAAGAGTTTCTATTTGTTTTCTCTGCAATTCTATTGGATCCCTTCGAACTTCTTTTGGTTTCGTTTGAACGGTTTATCGCTTTATTATTGCTTCTTGTTACATTATTATTTTTAACGGCCTTATTTGATGCATTACTATAGTTTCTCGAATTATTCGAACTACGAACAGCTTTTGTATTTGAGCTGGTGCCAACCCTTCTAGAGGTTGTGTTTGCCGAATTTCTATTATAATTATTTACTGTTGCCTTGTTATTTCTAGTCGCTTGATTTACTCGGGCAACACTTGATTTACGATTGTATCTATAATTTTTATCATAATCATTTTTTCGATGGGCAAAGTGCTTATAATCTTTATGATATGCTTTTCTATAAGGTCTGTAATGTGCTCGATAAGGCTCATAACGCACTATTCTGAAATCTACAAAAGGTCTTGTAAAATAGGTATGATACGGATGGTAAACATATCTAGTGTTATATCGATTAATATACCCCGAACAATGTGAATAGTGTCCAAAATTATTATAATACACATACAACCCACCTAATCTGTTAATTCTTCCGTAATTATTATAATTAATTCTAATGCTACCAATTCTGTTTACTCTTCCGTAATAATCATAATACACAGGTACATTCTCTATTTGAATAATGGCTCCATATTCATCATATTGTATGTATCTATCATAATTATAACCTGAATTGTAAGAAATACTAAATCCGTTACCGAACATACTTGCATTGAAATCAGATCTATAAGGATTAATATAAAAATCAAATTCACCATTTGGAAAAACAGAAAATGTAACATTTTGTTCCACCAAGGTAAAATTGTTACCATCATAATTGGAATAACCATTTGTGGTTATTGGATTTGCAGAACTTGCAAAACTAGTTGTTAAAATTGCAAAAAATGCGAAGAAATAAAGTAGTTGTTTTTTCATAATATTGGAATTTAAAGATTAATTAAATAAATTCGGTTAATTACTTCATACGTTTCAAACAACATGCCAAAAATTTTTATTAGCTGTAATTAAAACGAAGATATTATTAATATTCGCACACAACAACTTGTATTTAAACTAGTTACAAAACTTTTAAACATAAAACAGATGCATCCTATAAGATCTAAAATAATACATTAAATTTTGAAATTAAAGTAATATTTATTTTGTTTAATTTTTTTAACTTTTATTTAAACATTTTTATACTTCAAGAACTGATGCTTGTATGTATCTTTGCTAAAACATTTAAAACAAATCAAATGAAAACAAAAAAAATTATCATCAGTTCAATTTTAAGTTTATTTCTAGTAACATTTATGTTTGCAAACAACGGAGATAAAGAAAATAAAAACAAAAAATCCTCAAAAGAGGCAACTATTAATACACCAACTATAGTTGGAGTCGCAGCTGCAAATGAAAATTTCACAACATTAGTTGCGGCGGTTAAAGCAGCAGATTTGGTAGAAACTTTAAGTAGTAAAGGACCATTTACCGTTTTTGCCCCTGTTAATGATGCTTTTGCTAAATTACCTAATGGTGCAGTTGACAACTTATTAAAACCTCAAGGTAAAGAAGCGTTAACAGCTCTATTAACTTACCATGTTGTTTCTGGTGAGTTTAAGGCTTCAGCAGTGGTTGACGCCATAAAATCTAACAACGGAAGTTTTGTAATTGAAACTGTAAATGGAGGTAATTTAACCGCAACTTTAGAGGGTGAAAAAGTTATTTTAACCGATGCTAACGGAAATAATTCTACTGTAGTTATTGCAGACGTTGCCGCTTCAAACGGAGTAATACATGCAATCGATACTGTGTTAATGCCAAAGTAAATCTTTAAAGCATTCCTTTTTTAACCACGTCTTTTGGCGTGGTTTTTTTATGCAAACTCTTTCGAATTATAATAAATACAATAATTAAAAAAGAGGAAGATATAAAATATAAAAAGATATAATCCTGCAAATCTAAAACCAACAAAACAGCAACAGCTAACAACTGAAACCCAAGCCCGAAAATTGAAATCAAAGTCATAAACCAATTTGGAAAAATGACACCTCGAATTGCATTTTTGTCTAAGTTATATATTATTTTATCAAACAATCCATAAATAAAGCTATACAATTTATAAAGAAATGTTACTGTTTTTTGATTTTCTCCTTCCATCGCTTTCGGAACAGAATTTTCAAAAATTCGACTCGTCGTGTCTCCGTTAAATTTATTACGAATAATTACCGAGTAATAATTGTACAAAGTTCCCTGAAGTTGCATCGCGAAAAAAGCAAGGAACATAGTAAAAAAAGAGTTTTTAGTTAGCCAACAAATAGTTGACAAAATAGCAAAGTTCAATAGTATATCACTAACCGAATCTAAATATCTACCGGTATAGGAAGGTGTTTCTTTTATCCGTGCAAGTTCCCCATCAGCTGCGTCTAAAACAGATTTTAACAACAAAAAGAAAGCTGCAAACCACATTTGCTCATAGTATATACAAAGTATGGCCAAGATACCAGAAATCACAAACATTAGGGTAACATCAACCGGAGTAATTTTTGTGTTTTTAAATGCAGTGGCAATTTTTCTGGCAATTGGTCTTCCGTAATCGGAAAGGTCTAAAAATTGATGTTCTTTTGGTAATTTCGACATAAACTAATTTAAAATCAATTTTCGGTTTCAAGTATACTTTACAACCAATAAGGCTGTATTGAGCCGGGAAATAATAATGAAAAGAATTAATAAAACTCCAAATAATCAATTTCTAAGGCAAACGAACCATTTTTCTTATCACTTAAGATAAATCCAAAACGGATAATCTCTTCTAAATCAGATTCTAGTATTTTAGCCCCTGTTGGTCTACCTATTCTAGTTTCAATAGCATCACTTAAAAGAAATTCTTTGGTTTCCCAAGTTGCTGACTTCGGAGTAAAACTCAGTTTAAATTTGGGATTATAATACTGTAAATCTTTAGAAAAAATAAGTGCATATTCTCTTTCTAAATCAGTGCTTTTATATTTGATCTTTACTTTCGTGTATTTCGAAAGATCACGTTTTTCAATACTGCTTCTAAACGAGGCGAAACCTCCATTGTTTTCTAATGAAATTGAGCCCTTAAAAATAATGCTATTGTTTGTCAAAATAAGCTTAGAATCAGACTTTCCTCCCATCACATCATCATTGATGATTTGCCAATTTTCACCATCTTTGTCTTTCCCGAAATCAATTATCAAAGAATTTTGATTTGAAAATAGCATCACTAAATAAATTAAAAATAGCATCTAAAACTTTTTACAAAGATACGGTAATTATTAGCGCATGAAAAATGAGGTGCAAAAGTTCATAAGTAAAAAAGCATGGCTACTTTTCAATAATGGTTTCAGTACTCCATCCGTCGTATTGACCACTGAAATTAACCGATAAAGTTCGCAAAACTGTTGTTACCTGAACAATAGATTCAGGATTCATCGATTCTTTTCTGGTAATCTTGATTTCGTAAGGATAACTTTTATCTTTTTTATAAGCAAGAGAATCTACTTTAAATTCTAATTTTTCAACATTTTCTTTAAACTTTTCTCTTCGCCTGTCGCTATTAAAATAAAACCAATGACTTACATCACGGTCTTGTGTAAGATCATCACCTGCTTCAACCATTTCTAGCAGATAGTCTTGATCGGCAAAAAAATCATCATTATAATAAGCGGGAAACAAATTTGTGTAATAATATTCCCAACGCTTATCTCTTTGCATGTAGAAAAAATTCATTGAATTTTTAAAACTTCTATCTATCAGTTTTTGTATTCTATCTCGCACGTCAGTGGTATCCTTGATATAATAAACATCAAAACCGCTGCATTTATAAGTAATAATTCCAACAAGCTTATTCTTTGTCAAACTATCTAAAACCATGGCTGTGGCATCCGAAAAGTTAATCAAATCTTTTAATCCGGCGACTTTCGGAAAACCATTTGCATAACAACTATCAACTTGAGTACCAACAATTAATACATTTTTATAGTATGGTTTTACATAATCCAATTCCATATTGACCATTACTGAAAAAAGTCCGGCATCCTTTTTTAATAAATAATTTCCCCAAAAATCTTGTGCGTAAAAATTTGAAGTCATTAAAAAAAAGATAGCTAAAAACAAATAGGATTTGAGATTTAAAACCTTAGAATAGAAATGAATTTGAAACAAAATAATTATTTTTTTATGGATTAAAAATAGAATATATCTTGTAATTTAAAAAATTGTTAGAATATTTTTTTTAGAAAAAGATTTTTCTATTTTTCTTTTTTAGCTTTACAGGAATTGAACCACCAAACTAAATATGAAATGAGAAAACATTACAGCCTTCTAACTTTTAAAATCTTAGGCAACACTATTCCGTTTATCTAACAAAAATGTTCCCAAAAAATTGGATATTATTGGCCAATAAAAAGAGATTGTTTAAATTTAAAAAAAAGCAACTATGTCTAAAGATTTTATAGCTGATGAAAAATATAACGGAATTGATTTTACAAAAAAATCGTTTCCAAAAGTAGATTATGACAATTGTAATTTTTCCAATTGTAACTTTTCCAATACAAATCTATCCGAAATAACTTTTTCAGATTGCTCCTTTAAAAATTGTGATTTTAGCTTAGCAAAACTCGAAAAAACTGCATTTCAAAATATTGAATTTACGGGCTGTAAATTATTAGGTCTGTTTTTTGAAACTTGTAATTCCTTGTTATATTCTGCAAAATTTAAGGGCTGTATTTTAAACTTATCCTCGTTTTATGCCTTAGATTTAAAAGAAACTATTTTTAGTGATTGTAGTATGCAGAAAGTAGATTTTACTGAGGCAAATTTGACCTTATCGAGATTTGAAAAATGCGATTTAGCTGGAGCTATATTCCGCGATACAAATGTAGAAAAGGTCGATTTCAAAACCGCCTATAACTTCGCTATTGATCCGGAAATCAATCGAATACGAAAAGCAAAATTCTCTTTAGATACCGTTCATGGTTTGTTAACAAAATATCAAATTATACTAGAATAAATTCCAAAAAAAATAATTCAAAAAATGGAATTTAAAATTTACATTCGTAAAAAAATTCGATGATACATCCTAGTACAGAACTTAAATTTATAAATACAGAAATTGGTTACGGTGTGGTTGCGACAGAATATATTCCCGCTGGAACAATTACATGGGTTTTAGACAAATTAGACCAAGAATTTAGTCCAGTTGAATTTCAATCTTTGGATCCCATTTATCAAAATATTTTGGAAACCTATACTTTTCGAAATAATATCGGAAATCTTATATTGTGCTGGGATAATAGTCGATTTATCAATCACAGTTTCAATTCTAATTGTCTTACGACAGCATATGATTTTGAAATTGCAATTCGAAATATTTATCCAGGCGAGCAGCTCACCGATGATTATGGGTATTTAAATATTTCGCAACCCTTTCGAGCAATCGATGAAGGTACGCGCCGAAAAACGGTTTACCCGGATGATTTGCTAAAATATTACAAAGTTTGGGATAAAAAATTACTTGAAGTTTTTGATAAAATCATAGTCGTAAAACAGCCTTTACAAGCACTTATAACAGAAGAACTTTGGACAGAAATTAATAAGGTATCGAATAAATCAGTAAAAATGCAATCTATTCTAAAAAACTATTATAAAACAAACAATCCTTAAAACAACGAATTAACACTATTATTTTAATTAAAAACCTTGTAGGTGTAATTTTTCAAGCAAAAGTATTTCCTACCTTTGTCACCATATGGAAATTGGAATAACACAAAAATTAAAGGCTATCAAAGCCACGGAAAAAGGTTTTCATCTCGAAGATGAAGCCAAAAACGAAATACTATTGCCAAAATCGGAGACTACCGATGCTTTAAAAGTAGGTGATTACATAGAAGTATTTGTTTATAATGATAAAAAAGGAAACCCAACGGCAACGTTAAAAAAACCATTAGTTGAATTAGATGAATTCGCCTATCTCAAAGTAAAAAAAGTAAGCAAAGAAGGTGCTTTAATGCATTGGGGATTAGAGCAAGATTTGCTCGTTCCACCAGACGAGCAGCTCGATGAAATGGAAGAAGGCAAAGGCTATTTAATATTTGTTTTATTGGATGAAAACACCGGACAACTCTTCGGTTCTTGCAATGAAAATGAATTTGTATTTTTTGATGAAATTGATATCAAAGTTGGTGATGAAGTTGAACTTTTACTATACAAAACTACCAATTTAGGCATGAATGCAATTGTAAACAACAAATACAAAGGTTTGATATTCCGTTCAGATATTCACCGAATTATTCAGCCCGGAAACCAAATAAAAGGATATGTCAAACAAGTACGGGAAGATGGAAAAATTGACCTTCTTTTAGAACCTTTGGGTTACAAAAAAAGCATTGACAATTACACTGATATTATTTTAGAAAAATTGGCAGAAAATAATGGTTTTTTAGATTTAACGGATAAAAGTAATTCTGAAACCATTAAATATGTTCTCGGAATGAGTAAAAAAGCTTTTAAAAGAACTATCGGAAGTTTATATAAAAACAAAAAAATAACGATTCAAGAAGATGGCATTCGCAGCATTAATTAATTTTTTTTAACTTTTAAAATGGAAGAAATAGATAACATAGAATTACAGTATTTAACTTTAGATGATTATCAAGAGTTAAAACAGGCGATGATCTCAGCTTATACAACAATGCCAGATTCTATTTGGATGGAATCGCAAATAAAAAATTTAATCAATATTTTCCCTGAGGGGCAGGTAGTTATTAAAGTAAATAATCAAATTGCAGGTTGCGCTTTGTGCATTATCGTTGATTATGATGAATTTGATGATAATCACACATACGAACAAATTACAGGAAATTTCACATTCAACACACATACTAATGATGGCGATGTCATTTACGGAATTGATGTATTTATCAAACCTGAATTTAGAGGTCTTCGTCTGGGTAGGAGATTGTATGACTACCGAAAAGAGCTTTGTGAAAGACTGAATTTAAGGGGATTAGCTTTCGGAGGTCGTATTCCTAATTATCATAAATACGCAGATACATTAACTCCAAAACAATATATCGATAAAGTCCGTCGCAAAGAAATTCATGACCCCGTATTAAATTTTCAAATTTCTAATGATTTTCACCCGGCACGAATTTTAAAAAATTATTTAGAAGGGGATTCTTCTTCTCATGATTATGCCGTGTTATTAGAATGGGATAATATTTATTATGAAAAGAAAAGAAAAAAAGCAACAACCATAAAAAAAATTGTACGACTCGGACTCATTCAATGGCAAATGCGATTGTATAAAGACTTGGATGAGTTGATGCAGCAGGCTGAATTTTTTGTAGATTCAGTTTCAGGATATCGTAGTGATTTCGCACTGTTTCCTGAGTTTTTTAATGCACCTTTAATGGCCAAAAATAACCATTTATCTACTCCCGAAGCTATTCGCGAATTGGCCAAACATACAAAAGAAATAGTTCAGCGCTTCTCAAAATTAGCGATTTCATACAACATCAACATAATTACTGGTAGTATGCCAGAAATGGTGGATGATAAATTGCATAATGCTGGTTATTTATGCCGTCGGGATGGTAGTATGGAACGCTATGAAAAATTGCATGTAACTCCTGATGAAGCAAAAGTTTGGGGTATGGTAGGTGGAAACAAAATAAAAGCGTTTGACACCGATTGCGGAAAAATTGGAATTTTAATTTGTTATGATTCTGAATTTCCTGAATTGAGTAGAATATTAGCAGATGAAGGTATGGATATTTTGTTTGTGCCATATTTAACAGATACTCAAAATGGTTTTTCACGAGTTCGAAACTGTTCACAAGCTAGAGCTATTGAAAATGAATGTTATGTAGCGATTGCCGGAAGTGTAGGTAATTTACCTAAAGTTCATAATATGGATATTCAATATGCTCAATCTATGGTATTTACCCCTTGTGATTTTGCCTTTCCTGTTAACGGAATTAAAGCTGAAGCAACTCCCAATACCGAAATGATTTTAATTGCTGATGTCGATATTGACCTACTTCGAAATATCAATCAGTTTGGAAGTGTTAGAAACTTAAAAGATAGAAGATTAGATTTATATTCTGTAATTAAAAAATAATTATAAAACAGTTTATAAACTGTTTTATAATTATTTTAGCTTAAACTTTACTGTTTATTCCAAATTTATATAATTTGGAATAAACAAAAAGAGCCCATCAATTCCTGAATAGAAAAATATGATCCGAATTCAAATAGCAAAATGGATAGTTCTAATTTTTGGATTATTTTTGATTCTGGTCGGATTTCTAATGCTCTTTGCGCCGAAAAAAGCGAATGAAACTTTGCGAAAAGCTGGAAGTACTAATTTGATAAATTATGCAGAAATAACGATCCGAATGATTCCTGCAATTGGTCTGATTTTATATGCAGAATTTTCAAAATTTCCAGATTTTTTTAAACTTTTAGGTTGGTTCATGCTGATTACATCTTTAATCTTATATGTTGTTCCGCGAAAGCTACACCATAATTATTCTTTAAAAGCTGCCCACATTCTTAAACCTGTATATATTCAACTAATCGCACCTTTTTCTTTTCTATTTGGTGGTTTTTTGATTTATTCTGTATTATAATAGCATTCAAATTAGAAGATTAGATAAATCAATTTATTACTATAGATTTACTCTTTTAAAAAAATAGATATGAAACCTCAAGAGAACTACAAAGAAATCAACAAAAATTCTTGGAATAATAAAACCGATTTACATTATAATTCGGAGTTTTACGACAATGAAAGTTTTATAAATGGTAGAAACTCTTTAAATGACATCGAGTTAGATTTGTTAGGCAATTTAGAAGGAAAAACAGTATTGCACTTACAATGTCATTTCGGGCAAGACACCATCTCTTTTACACGTCTGGGAGCGCAAGCAATTGGTGTAGATTTGTCGGATAAAGCGATTGAAAAAGCGAAAGAACTAGCAAAAATTACCGATTCGAAAGCCACTTTTATTTGTTGTGATATTTATGATCTTCCAAATCATCTCGATCAAAAATTTGATGTCGTTTTTACTAGTTATGGCACAATTGGTTGGTTACCCGATATGAATAAATGGGCAGCAATAATTCAACAATTTTTAAAACCAAACGGCACTTTTTTATTGGTAGAATTTCATCCATATGTTTGGATGTGGGATGATAATTTTGAGAAAATAAAATACAATTATTTCAATAAAGAAGTAATTGTTGAAACCGAAGAAGGAACGTACGCAGACAAAAAAGCTCCAATTTCACAACAATATGTGATGTGGAATCATAGTTTAAGCGAAGTCATGCAAAGTTTGATACAACATAAACTACAAATTGTATCTTTTAATGAATATGATTATTCACCATACAATTGCTTTCAAAATACCGTAGAAATTGCGCCTAATAAATTTCGTATTGAGCATTTTGGAAATAAAATTCCGATGGTTTATGCCATATCTGCCCGATTAAAAAAGTAATCTCAACTTCTTTTTAACAAAAATTTATCATATTTAAATTTATTTAGGTTCGGTTTGTTCCGAACTAATTTTATATTTGCAAAAAAAAGTATTGAACGAAAAAAAAGAAATGCTAATAGAAAAATTAGGCGTTAATTTTGAGCGAAACGATAAACTTGCGCCAGTAGCAGCAAGAATTTTAGCGTACCTAATTCTCTCAGGAAAGAAAGGAACAACTTTTGAGCAATTGGTAACAAACCTTTGTGCGAGTAAAAGCACAATATCTACCAATTTGAAAAATTTGCAGAGTTTGAAACGTGTTAACTACTTTACAAAGCATGGTGATAGAAAAAAGTATTTTATTGTTAATCCAGATAGTGTTATTCAAATGATCGATGAAATGATTGATAACTTTGAGCAACAAAAGGAATTACATTTGGAGATTTTAACATACAAAAAAGAAATTAATTCAGAAATCAATATTGAAGAAGAAATTACATTCGATCTAGAATTTCATACCGATTATCTCAAGTTTATTGAGCAAGCAAGCGCTTCGCTAACGCACCTTAGACAAAATATTATTCAAAAAATTAATAATCAAAATTAGCCCAATGAAAAAAATAAGTTTACACTATATTATTCCAATGCTTGCAACTTTTTTGTTGTTTTTTAGCTGTGGTGATAAAAACCAGCAAAACAATATGCAAAGGCCTGCACCTTCATTTCCAGTTATAACGGTTGCATCTAAAAATAGTATCAGCTATCAAGAATACCCAACTAAAATTGAAGGAGAGGTAAATAGCGAGGTTCGTACGAAAGTTAGTGGTTATATTCAAAATGTTTTGGTAGATGAAGGTCAAAAAGTAAAACAAGGCCAACTTCTTTTTAAATTAGAAACACAATCTTTAAGTCAAGATGCAGCTGCAGCTAAAGCTTCGGTAAATGTAGCACAAGTGGAAGTAGATAAATTAATCCCACTTGTGGAAAAAAATATTATCAGCAATGCCCAATTAGAAACAGCTAAAGCAAATCTGCTAAAAGCAAAAAGTTCTTACAATAGTGTTAACGCAAATATTGATTACGCTAATGTGAAAAGCCCTATAAATGGAGTTGTTGGTTCAATAAATTTTAGAAAAGGATCTTTGGTTGGTTCTCAAAATGCATTGCCTATTACGACTGTTTCTTCTATTGAAAATGTTTTTGCATATTTTTCACTCAATGAAAAAGATTATTTAGACTTTGTAAGTCAATTGGGAAATAAATCTATGAGTGAGAATATAAAAGATTTGCCAAAAGTTAAATTGCGCTTAGCGAACGGTAAAATGTACGATAAAGAAGGAACTATCGAAACCATCGCAGGGAACATTGATGAGCAAACAGGAACGGTGACTTTTAGAGCTAAATTCGATAATCAAAACGGCATTTTAAGAAATGGTAGTAGTGGGACAATTTTGGTAGAAAAAAGTTTTGAAAATTCTATCGTAATTCCAGCTGAATCGAGTATTGAAAAACAAGGAAAAACGATTGTGTACCAAGTAAAAAATGATTCTCTATTTTCTACAATTGTTACTGTGTTAGACAATACCGGTAAATTATATGTTATTAAAAATGGTTTAAAAGAAGGTGATGTGATTTTAGCAAAAGGAGTAAGTAAAGTTGCTCCAGGTATGAAAATTACCCCAATTCCTACTCCGTTAGATAGCATTATCAATTCATTTAACACCGTTTTTAAATAAAAAATATGTTACAAAAATTTATTGAAAGACCTGTTCTTTCTACCGTTATATCCATTTTATTGGTCATATTGGGTGTTTTAGGACTTACTCAACTTCCGATTACCCAATACCCAGATATTGCTCCCCCAACTGTTCAGGTAACTGCCTCCTATCCGGGTGCAAATGCAGAAACTATTCTAGAAAGTGTTGTTGTTCCTATTGAAGAACAAATTAATGGCGTAGAGGGCATGACCTACATTACCTCCTCAGCAAGTAATTCGGGAAGTGCTACTATACAAGTATTTTTTGAACAAGGATACGATCCTGATATTGCAGCTGTAAATGTGCAAAACAGAGTTGCCAGAGCCAACTCTTTACTACCCTCTGAAGTAATTCGAGCAGGTGTTGTTACGGCAAAACAAGAAAATTCAGCTTTATTATTTGCTGCGATTTATTCTTCCAACCCGGAATATGACGATACCTATATTCAAAATTATTTAAACATTAATATCAAACCTGAAATTCAACGTGTAAATGGTGTCGGTGCTTTAAATGTTTTTGGTGCAAAAGATTATGCTATGCGTATTTGGTTAGATCCGGCAAAAATGGCAAGTTATAGTTTAGCGCCAACAGATGTAATTCAAGCTATTGGCGATCAAAGTTTAGAAGCTGCTGCAGGTTCGCTTGGTCAGAATGCAGGTGAATCTTTTGAATATGTTATCAAATATAAAGGGAGGTATAAAACTGCCGAGGAATATGAGAATGTAGTCTTAAAAGCTCTAGGAAACGGGAAATTTTTAAAAGTAAAAGATGTTGCTAAGGTAGAATTAGATGCATTTTCTTATACTTCCAAATCAAAATCAAAAGGATTTCCTGCAGTAAACTTTGGTGTTTATCAAACTCCGGGTTCTAATGCCCAAACGATTATCGAAGATATTTACAAAAAACTGGATGAATTAAAAAAAGATTTTCCCGAAGGAATAGATTATTTGGTAAACTACGATACTAACAAATTTCTAACAGCCTCTATCGATAAGGTTATTGAAACTTTAATTGAGGCATTTTTATTGGTTTTCTTGGTAGTTTTTATTTTTCTACAAGATTTTAAATCCACTTTAATTCCCGCAATTGCAGTTCCGGTATCAATTATCGGTACGTTCTTCTTTTTAAATTTATTAGGATATTCGATTAATTTATTAACCCTTTTCGCTTTGGTTTTAGCCATTGGTATTGTTGTTGATGATGCTATTGTGGTGGTTGAAGCAGTTCATGCAAAGTTAGAAAGTGGCTATAAAAATCCGAAAAAAGCATCCATATCTGCTATGAGCGAAATTACCAGTGCTATTATTTCAATTACTTTGGTAATGGTTGCTGTTTTTGTTCCGATTACATTTATAAAAGGACCTTCAGGAGTCTTTTATGAACAGTTTGGGGTAACTTTAATGATTGCCATATTAATTTCAGCAGTTAATGCATTAACCTTAACACCGGCACTTTGTGCACTTTTACTAAAACCGAGTAAAGATCATGCCTTGAAAGATAAAAGCATCTTACAACGTTTTTACCATAAATTCAATGCCGGATTTAGTGCCTCCAGAAGAAAATATACTTCATCACTCGCTTTTTTATTGCGCCATAAATGGATTACCTTTTTAATCTTGGCAATTGCCGTTGGTGGAATATTTTTGAGTAGTCAGAATATGCCAAACGGATTTGTACCTTCGGAAGACAGAGGTGTAATTTTTATGAATGCCGAATTACCGGCAGGTTCTTCATTAGATCGAACTTTTGAGGTTACGGAAAAGTTATATGAAAAAATCAAAGATATCGAAGGTATTCGAACCGCTTCATTTATTTCCGGTAGAAACTTTTTCTCTGGTGCCGGTAGTTCGTATGGTATGGGATTCATCATTTTAGAAGATTGGAAAAACCGAGAAACCGACGCCACTGAAATAAATGCCATTATTGGACAATTATTTCAAAAAGCAGCTGCGATTCCCGATGCTAATATCATTTTTTTTACACCACCTAGTGTTCCTGGTTTTGGTTCCGCCGAAGGTTTTGAAATGAGATTATTAGATAGATCCGGTAAGGAGCTTACAGAACTCGATGCTACCGCAAATGATTTTATTGGTTTATTAAAACAGCAACCCGATATTGCTTTTGCTTCAAACTCATTCAGTACGAATTTTCCGCAATTAAAACTCGACATCAATGTAGAAAGAGCAAAAGAATCAGGGGTTTCAACGAGTAATATTTTATCAACATTACAAGGTTATATTGGTGGTTATTACGCTTCTGATTTTAGTCGTTTTGGTAAACAATTTCGAGTTTTCGTACAAGCGCTTCCTGAAGATAGAGTTGATCAAGAAAGCCTCAATAGTATTTTTGTAAAAACTCCTAACGGAGAAATGGCACCTATATCTCAATTTGTTACATTAAGTCGGGTATATGGACCACAAACGGTAAATCGATTTAATCTATTCAATGCGGTTACTGTTAACGGTTCGCCAGCTCCCGGATATAGTTCCGGTGATGCCATTAAAACCATCAACAAATTAGCCGAAACAAATTTACCGGATGGATATGATGTGGCATACTCTGGAATTACAAGAGAAGAGATCGCATCATCCGGCCAATCGACTATCATTTTTATGATTAGTATTATGTTTGTTTACTTCTTGCTATCTGCCCAATATGAGAGTTATTTATTACCCTTATCCGTGATTTTTTCTTTACCAATTGGTGTTGCCGGAGCTTATTTAACAACCTATCTTACAGGATTAGAAAATAATATTTATTTTCAAATTGCCTTGATTATGTTACTCGGTCTCTTGGCGAAAAATGCTATTTTGATTGTAGAATTTGCAATTCAGAGACGTAGAAATGGGCTACCATTAATTCAAGCTGCTATTGATGGCGCACGTGTTCGATTACGACCAATTTTAATGACTTCTTTTGCTTTTATTTTAGGATTATTACCATTGGTTTTAGCCCGAGGTGTTGGCGCTCAAGGAAATAAATCTATCGGTACGGGAGCAGCAGGAGGTTTGTTAGTTGGTACCCTTATTGGGATTTTTGTAATTCCTGTTTTATTTGTCATCTTTCAATGGATACAAGAAAAAATATCCGGAAAACCGTCAGAAAATGAAGAAGAACTCTCTGAAGAAATTTAAGAAAATGAAAAAAAATAAAGTATATAAATTTTTACTATTGGTGAGTTTACCAATTGTACTAAGTTCTTGTTTTGTAGCAAAAGAATACAAACAACCGAAAGAAGTAGTTTTGAATCAAGACAATTTCAGAACCGATATTGTTGCAAAAGATAGTGCTAATATGGCTCAAATTTCGTGGCAAGATATTTTTAAAGATCCTCTTTTAAATGAATACATGGAAGAAGGACTCCAAAATAATATTGATATTCGGGTGGCTTTGCAACAAATTTTGGCTGCCGAAGCCTATTTTAAGCAAGGAAAAGCCGGGTATTTGCCTACCTTAAACGGAAAAGCAACAGCCGGACATCAAGAATTTTCTTCGAACAGTCAATTTGGTAATCAATTTACTAATTTGAATTCGTATGAAATTTCAGGAAATTTATCTTGGGAAATAGATATTTGGGGAAAAATTAGAAGTCAGAAAAGAGCTTTTGAAGCCTCTTACTTACAATCGGTTGCAGCACATAGAGCGGTTAAAACAGCTTTAATTGCTAACATAGCAAAGACCTATTACCAACTATTGTCTTTAGATGAACAAATAAAAGTCACCAAACAAACCATTGAAAATAGAACTAGTGGTTTAGAAACTACCAAAGCTTTAAAAGAGGCGGGTAATTTGACTGAAGTTGCGGTAAAACAAACCGAAGCACAATTGTATAATGCACAAGCAATTTTAATCGACTTACAAAATCAACTGCATATTACCGAAAACACTTTTGCAATTTTATTAGGTAAATCACCAGATACTTTTGTACGTGGAAAATTAGAAGATCAAAAAATTACAACACCATTGCAAATCGGAGTTCCTATACAATTATTAAGCAATCGCCCTGATGTAATTGCAGCAGAATTTAATTTAAAACAAGCTTTTGAGTTGACCAATGTGGCTAAAAGTAATTTTTACCCGGCACTTACATTATCTGCTTCCGGAGGTTTACAGAGTGTGGATTTTGATAATTTTTTCGATATAAATTCCTTATTTTCATCAGTATTGGGAGGTTTGGCACAACCTATTTTAAATGGTAGAAAAATCAAGACGCAGTATGAAGTTTCTCAAGCGCAACAGGAACAATCCTTATTGCGATTTAAAGAGTCTTTATTAGTCGCAAGTCAAGAAGTTTCCAATGCAATGTATAATTATCAAACTTCCACAAAAAAAATGGAAGTCATACAAAAGGAGTTTGAATCGTACCAACTGGCAACCCAATATTCTGAAGAATTACTCAATAATGGGATGGCAAACTACCTCGAAGTCTTAACAGCACGAGAAAACACTTTAAATTCCGAACTCCGTTTAATTCTAAATAAATACAGTCAACTCGCAGCAATAACAGAATTATATCGTTCGCTCGGTGGCGGATGGCAATAAAAAAACATACTCACATAATATTTATGCCTCCGAGTATATTTTTTATGTTAAAAGAATCTTTTTTTAACCCGATTTATTTTCAGTAAATTAGCAAGAACACTTATATTTATATGAAAAGAGCATAAATAAAATTAATTTTTTGCTTGCCGACCGAAATAATTAAATTTTTTATGCGAAAGCGAAGCGGTTGATCTATGCAGAAAATTTTTATTAAATACAATTTCATATTAATATAAAATTTTCAAAGAGATGAAAATACTTTTAACTGGTGCAACAGGCTATATTGGCAAAAGGTTATTAATTGATTTAGTCAATAACGGACATGATGTTGTTTGTTGTACTCGAGATAAAAATCGGTTTAATCCACCTTCATCCCTTCTCAAAAATATTGAGGTAATCGAAATTGATTTCTTAGAGGAAGAAACTTTGAAAAATATTCCAAATGATATTGATGCAGCCTACTATTTAATGCATTCCATGTCGGCTTCTACCGATTATGAAAAATTAGAGCTGATTTCTGCTACAAATTTTAGAGAAACCCTAAATCAAACAAAAGTTCAACATGTTATTTATTTAAGCGGAATTATCAATGAAAAAGGACTTTCAAAACATTTAGCTTCCCGTAAAGCTGTCGAGGAAGAATTGGCAAAAGGACACTATCATTTTACTACTTTACGAGCTGGAATTATTATTGGATCAGGAAGTGCATCCTTTGAAATTATTCGAGATTTGGTAGAAAAACTTCCGGTAATGGTTACACCAAAATGGCTCAATACTTTGTGTCAACCCATTGGAGTTCAAGATGTTTTAAACTTTTTATCCCAATCTTTATTTCATCCTAAAACATATGATCAAAGTTTTGATATTGGTGGTCCAGATGTCATGTCGTACAAAGAGATGCTCCTTGGTTTTGCAAAAGTAAGAGGCCTTAATAGGTACATTTATATTGTGCCAGTAATGACGCCAAAATTATCGTCGTATTGGCTATATTTTGTTACTTCTACATCCTATAAACTTGCATCTTCACTAGTGAACAGTATGAAAGTAGAAGTGGTTTGCAGAAATGATGATTTAAATAAAATTTTAAATATTATACCTATTTCTTATGAAGAAGCATTGAAAAGAACTTTGGTGAAAATTGAAGGACATCAAATTATTTCTAGTTGGAAAGATTCGCTAGTCAGCGGAACAATGGATTTTAATATTTCCGAATTTATCAATGTTCCAACTTTTGGATGTTTTATTGATAAGCGAAGTCTGCCCATAAAAAATAAGGAGGAAACGATAGAGAAAATTTGGAGTATAGGCGGGCATACCGGATGGTATTATGGCAACTGGTTATGGAAAATCAGAGGTTTTCTAGATCAATTACAAGGTGGCGTTGGATTGCGAAGAGGAAGAACCCAAGATCATGAATTACATGCCGGCGATGCTGTAGATTTTTGGCGCGTTTTATATGCAAATAAAGAAGAAGGCAGATTGTTACTTTTTGCCGAAATGAAGCTACCTGGTGAGGCTTGGTTAGAATTTAAAGTAGAAGATGACAATTTATGGCAAACTGCTACTTTTCGACCAAAAGGCTTGATGGGAAGATTATATTGGTATTCTGTCTTACCTTTTCATGGTTTTATCTTTAAAGGAATGTTACATAAATTAGTAAATTAGTTGCTTTGAGAGCTTTCATAAAAATGTAAAAAAATGTATGCGTAGAAAAACACCTCATAAAATAAAAAGAAAAGTTGGCTTACCGCCCGGCTCTTTAGTGCATATTGGTAAACAAAAAATTGAAAATGTTCGCGTTTCCCTAATTCAATATGATCTCGAAAATTATTCCGAAAAAAAATGTAAAACCTTAGAAGAATGTTTTCCTGCAAAAGATAGCACTCAAATTAGTTGGATCAATGTTGACGGTCTTCATGATACTGAAACAATTGGAGAGATTGGAAAACATTTTGACCTGCACCCTTTATTATTGGAAGATGTTTTAAATACGAGACAACGACCAAAAATTGAAGAATATGATGATTATATATTTTTTACTTTAAAAATGTTATCGGTTGGCAATGAAGATGAAATGGTCAATTCAGAACAGGTAAGTTTTGTTTTGGGAAAAAACTGGCTTATCTCTTTTCAAGAACAAGAGGGCGATATTTTTGAAGGTGTGCGAATTCGCTTGAGAGAAAGTAAAGGTAATATTAGAAAAAAAGGTGCAGATTATTTATTATATCGCCTTATAGATGCTGTTGTTGATAATTACTTTACCGTTACAGAATATTTCAGCGATGTTACAGAAGTTTTAGAAGATAAAGTTTTGGAAAGTTATGATCAGGAGATGATGCAAGAGATTCAGCATCTCAAAAAACAAATGATAAGTCTTCGAAAAGCGGTCAATCCATTACGTGAGGCTATAATAAGTATTCAAAAAGAAGAATTAGAACTTATTGAAGAAAGCACAAGGCGCTATTTAAGAGATGTTTATGAAGATATTATTCAAGTGTATGAAGGTATTGATACACAAAGAGATATCTTGAATAGTATTATGGATTTATACTTATCAGGTATTAGCAACCGAATGAATCAGGTAATGAAAGTTCTTACAATAATCGCTACTATTTTTATTCCTTTAACTTTCATTGTAGGAGTTTATGGGATGAATTTTGAACATATTCCCGAATTACATTGGAAACACGGCTATGTAGCGGTTTGGAGTTTAATGATTGCTATATTTATTGCTATGCTTTTTTATTTTAAAAAGAAAGATTGGCTTTAACCACGTAAACTTTTCGCTGTTGCGGAAAATTTTATCGCTGCCCTATGAAAATTCTAATTAGTAAAATGTTTTAAAGAATAACCCTGTTCTATTTTGCCTAAAAAAATGCTTATTTTTGAATATCACTAAAAATAGCAATAATGCCAACAGTTTTAATAACAGGTACCGGACTCATAGCAAACCATCTTTCCGAAAAATTAATTAAAAAAGGATATCACGTAACTTTTTTGAGTCGAAAAAAAGATCCCCTTGCAAAACAAAAGGTGTTTATCTGGGATGTGAAAAACCAAACCATTGAAAAAGAGGCTATCGCGACAGCGGATTATATTGTGCATCTTGCAGGTACCAATATTGGTGAAAAACGTTGGACGGATGAACGAAAAAAAAATATTATTGATAGTCGGGTAGATAGTGCATCCCTCCTATTTTTTGAAGTAAAAAAACAAAAAAAAGATTTAAAGGCATTCATAACAGCTTCAGGTATTGGCTATTATGGTGCGATAACTTCTGATAAGATTTATACTGAAAATGATCCACCAGCAACTGATTTTTTAGGAGAAACCTGTAAAAAATGGGAGGCTGCAGCAGATGTCTTCAACGAATTAAACATAAGAACAGTCAAAATTAGAACTGCCGTAGTTTTGGCAAAAAATGACAGTGCCTTAGACCAAATGCTTACACCAATAAAACTAGGAGTTGGCTCGGCACTTGGATCCGGACGGCAATACATGCCATGGATTCATATTGATGACATTTGTGAAATTTATTTAAAAGCAATTGAAGATTCAACTATAACTGGTGCCTTCAACGCCGCAGCACCTGATCAAAAAAATAATACAAATTTTATGAAAACCATTGCCAAAGTGCTTCATAAACCATTTTTCTTTCCCAAAATTCCAAGTTTTATGCTCCACTTGATATTAGGAGAAATGGCGGTAATTGTTTTAAAAGGAAGTCGGGTTTCAAATCATAAAATAGTTCAAACTGGATTTAATTTTCAATTTAAGGACTTAGAATCGGCTTTAAAAGATTTACTACAATAATAAAACTCTATTCCTAAAAATAGAAATTTTACTCCTTTTGTTGTATTAATTGATGAAATAATCATTCAATACATTCCAAATCTTTATTCCTTCTTTATTCATGCTTTGTTAAGCTATTATTATTTCACTGATGCACCAAGGTTTTTCATTTAATTAAGTTACACTTTATCGCATTCCATTATGCAGTATATGTTAATTATAAGCGACCATTAATATTTTAGCAATTCAATAAATTTTCTTGAATATAAGCTGTTCCTATTATAAAATAACCTTCTCTCCTTACGTATTAAATCGTAAAAACAGTATTCATAATGGTTAAGTTGTGTTTGAAAACATTTCCTAAATTCATTATCTGTATCACTTTCTATTGTTTAATATCTCATATTATTTCTTAAACATATAAATTTTTGTTAAAATTTAAAAATTTTGATTTTTTTTATTATTTATAATAAGTTGAATATCAATATATTAATTAAAATAGAGCTTTTTTTGTTTAAGTATTTCGTTTTATAATTAAACAGAATGAAAAAATTTATATATATTTGTTGAACTTAATCTTAAAAACATTAAACATGAAAACTTTAAACAAAAATTTTGGAAAGTATACAAAAGTGATTCTTTCAATGTTAATGATTACATTAACTTTATTTGTAACTAGCTGTAATGATGACGACGATGATGACCAACCGTCAAAAAATATCGTTCAAATTGCACAATCTGATTCAAATTTATCAACTTTAGTTGATGCAGTCGTAGCTGCAAACTTAGCGAATACACTATCTGCAGAAGGACCTTTTACGGTTTTTGCTCCGACTAATGCTGCTTTCGCAAAATTAGATCCTGAGGTATTGAATACTATTATCTCTACTCCTTCTTTATTAACTGCTTTATTGCAATACCATGTAGTAGCCGGTGAAGTAACTTCTTCTATGTTAACTAATGGAGCTGTACCTACTTTATTATCAGGAGAAAGCATTGCTGTAGATGTTACTAGCGGTGTAACTTTAAACGGATCTTCTAAAGTAACTTCAGCAGATATTATAGCTTCAAATGGTGTGATTCACATTATTGATGAAGTATTAATACCTGAGAATTTTGTAGCAACTACTATCGTTCAGATTGCTGCATCAAATCCTGATTTTTCTACTTTAGTTAGTATTTTAACAAAACCTGAACTATCAGACTTGTTGGCTGCAGCTAACGATCCAACACAGGATTTAACCGTTTTTGCACCAAATAATGCTGCTTTTAATGCTGTTTTATCGGCACTTGGAAAATCAAGCATTGACGAATTACCAGTGAGTTTATTAAAAGAAATTGTTCAATACCATATAGTTTCGGGAGCAGTTTTCTCATCTGAATTAACTAATGGAGATGTACCAACATTGTTACCAGACGAAAGTGTAACTGTTGACCTTAGTGATGGTGTTAAAATTAACAATGCAAACGTAATTGCAGCTGATATTGAAGCAATAAATGGTGTTATTCACGCTGTTGATGCAGTTTTATTACCTTCTTTCGTTACAACTGCGGTTGGAACAATTTCAGAAGTGATACTTTTTGACCCAGAGTATACCATATTGACTGCTGCTTTAAGAAAAGCAGAATTATTGAACACAGTTTCAACTACAGATAATTTAACTTTATTTGCTCCTGATAATGCAGGGTTTTTAGCGGCTGGAATTACGTCTTTAGACGGATTGGATAAAGAAGCTTTAACTCCAGTACTATTATATCACGTATTAGGTGCAAAAGTTTTATCTTCTCAATTACCTGCAGATGGTATGGCTACTACTTTAAATAGTTCTGAAAAAATATACCTTGGATATTTAAATGATGGTGTTGTTTTAATCAATGGATTAACTCAAATTACAGCCGTCGATATGGAGAAAAGCAATGGTGTTGTACACAAAATTAACAGAACATTAGTTCCACCAGCAGGTGATATTGTTGATATTGCTATTGCAATGGCCGATATGGGTGACGATTCTGAATTTACAGTATTAGTAAGTTTATTAGCTTCTGAAACATATGCAGATGTAACTGCTGCTATCAAGGCCGCTGATAACATTACCGTTTTCGCTCCAACAGATGCTGCATTTAATGCTATTGCGGAAGTTATTCCAACGTTAACAGAAGCGCAAATAACAAGCATTTTACAATATCATGCAGTTGGCGCAAGAGTATTTAGCACAGATTTAGTTAGTGGTCAGGTTGTAACAACTTTAAACACACAAACTTTAAAAGTAAATATTGTTGACGGTGCAGTTTCCTTAACCGATAAATCTGATGGTGATGACGCCAATGTGATTCAAGTAAATGTTCAAGGAAGTAATGGTGTAATCCATGTAATAGATAAGGTTTTATTACCAGAACTATAAGAATGAAACAAACAATTCCATGTTTACTTTAGATTGGGTTGTAGGTTAGGTTTGAATCGGTGCCCTATTAGGTCACCGATTCATTTTTTTAATAAAAATTTTGGTTGAAATATTTTATTTAATTGAACTTTAAAAATCTCAATTAATTTAAATTTACATTAACAGTATCAGTTCAATAATCAAATCTTAGTATTATTTTTTAAAATGAAAAAATTTAAACTTTTATTTATTTTTACTTTCATATTTTCTATCTCCGTTTCATTTGCGCAATCTGGGGTTTTACAAGGTAGAGTGTATAATGAAATTAACAATGAATCTATACCTTTTGCCAATATTATTATGGAGTCAACGCAATTGGGAACTACATCTGATATTGATGGTAATTTCAGTATTGAAAATTTAAAACCAGGTAGTTACACCATCATTTGTAGTTATTTAGGATTTAAAAATGCTGTTTTTTATGAAATAATTATTTCTCCCACAAAACCAACTGTTTTGAATATTCCGTTAATCGAAGAAGCTTCTCTTTTGGATAATGTTGAATTAAAAACTTCTTCTTTTAATAATCGTGACGAAGAAAGTCCGGTGAGTAAAAGAACCATCAGTGCAACTGAAATTTATAGAAATCCCGGTGGTAACCGTGATATTTCTAAAGTAATTCAGGTATTACCCGGTGTAGCCTCAACGGTTTCATTTCGAAATGACATCATTGTACGTGGTGGAGCTCCAAACGAAAATAAATTTTTCTTAGACGGAATTGAGGTTCCTAATATCAATCATTTCGCAACACAAGGTTCTTCCGGAGGACCAGTTGGAATGATCAATGTAAATTTTATTCAAAATGTAGACTTTTATGCAGGGGCTTTTCCTGCCAACAGAGGAAATGGAATGAGTTCTATCATGGAATTCAAACAAATCGAAGGAAATAAAGAGAGATTACGAGGAACTTTTATGTTAGGATCGAGTGATGTCGGACTTACTTTAGATGGACCAACGGGCAAGAATTCTTCTTTTATTTTATCCGCTCGACGTTCCTATTTACAATTTTTGTTTGAAGCATTAAAATTACCTTTTCTACCAACATACAATGATTTTCAATACAAACATTCATTCAATTTCAACGATAAAAATCAATTAACAATTATTGGTTTAGGAGCTATTGATAATTTTGAATTGAACAAATCGGTAAATGACGGGATTTCAGATTCTGAAGAAATTGCAAAAAACGAGTACTTTTTGAACAATTTACCGATAAATGAACAATGGAATTATACGATTGGAGCAAATTGGAAACACTTTTCGAAAAACAGCTTTCAAACGATTGTGCTCAGCAGAAGTCATTTGAATAATAGCGCAACCAAATATCAAAACAATATTGAATTAGTAGAAAATTTGCTTTTAAACTATAATTCGGAGGAAATAGAAAACAAATTCCGCATAGAAAGCACCAAAAGAAAAGAAGGTTGGAACTGGAATATCGGTGCCGGATTTGAAAATACATTGTACAAAAACGCAACCTTCAACAAAAAACAAATCGATGGAACACCTACAACTATTGACTTTAGCTCCAAACTAACGGTAAATAAATTTGCAGCGTTCACACAATTAAGTCATTCTTTTTTTGAAAATAGATTATCATTATCGGCAGGATTACGAACAGATTTTAACGATTATTCGTCTGAAATGTCAAACCCGATCGACCAACTTTCACCGCGGTTTTCAGCCTCTTACAGTTTGACCGAAAAGTTATCGGCTAGCGTTAACTTGGGTAGATATTTCCAATTACCAGCTTATACGGTTATGGGATATCGAGATAGCAATAATGTTTTGGTTAATAAAGAAAATGAAATTACTTATATTCAAAATGATCAGTTTGTTGCTGGTTTAGAGTATAAGCCCGATAATTATTCAAAAATTACTTTAGAAGGATTTTACAAAATTTATGATAACTACCCTTTTTTGCTGGATGAAAATATTTCTTTGGCAAATTTAGGAGGAGATTTTGGCGTAATCGGAAATGAACCTGCCAATTCAACTTCTCAAGGAAAAAGTTACGGTTTTGAAGTATTAATGCAACAAAGAATGAGTTCTTCTATATATGGGATTTTGAGTTATACATTCGTCCGCAGTGAATTTAAAGATCAATTTGGAGAATATGTACCTTCCTCTTGGGACAATAGACACATTTTAAACATAACAGCAGGGAAAAAATTCAATAAAGATTGGGAGTTTGGGGCGAAATTCAGATTGCTTGGAGGAGCGCCATATACACCATATGATGTTGCTTTATCTTCGCAAAAAGAAGTTTGGGATATTACACAACAAGGTGTAAATGATTGGAGCAGATTGAATACCGAACGGAATGGCATTTCTCATGGCCTAGATATTCGAATTGATAAAAAATGGTTTTTTAAAAAATGGGCTTTAAATGCTTATATCGATATTCAAAATGTGTACAATTCAAAAACCGAGGTCCAGTCTTTTTTAGATGTAAGAAGAGATACTGGTAGTAATCCTATTGAAGATCCAAGCGATCCGAACAGGTATTTAACCTATGAAATAGAGAATGATAATGGTACAGTTTTACCATCAATTGGTATCATGATTGAATTCTAATAAAGAAGTTGATCCTCAACAATTATCAGATAAAATCTATATACTAAAAATACCATTCAAAAATAATTGCTTCTCCACATAATTGAATAAAATACGAGAAGGCTTCGAATAAATGTATAATTAACTAATACTACTACTAACGCGATACCTTATTTGTTGCCTTCTTTTTTTATTAGATTTGGCAAAGCCGATAGTTCTATTTATTTTTAAGTCCAAATTCAAAGTTATGAAAAAAGCATACTTCTTCGTTATTTTAGCCCTATTGGTATTTTCTTGCAAACCAGAAAAAGCAAAAGATGAAAAAATACCCGTTACAGAACAAAGTTCTATTATTGGAACATGGAAATTGGTATATGGTGAAATTAGAGAAAATGATTCCTTAGAAGTTAAAGATTTGAGCAAATCAGACTTTATAAAAATAATAAATGACACTCATTTCGCTTTTTTTAACCAAAACAAGAATAGTTCGTTAGGATTTTACGGTGGTGCAGGAACCTATGAATTAAAAGGAACAGATTATATAGAAACTCTAAATTATATAGAGTCAGAATCTTATCGTGGACATCAATTTCCTTTTACTGTAGAAATAAAAGGAGATTCATTAATTCAATTTGGACTAGAAGAAATACAAGAAGCCAATATAAAACGACATATTGTTGAGAAATATATTCGCATTAAATAAGGCTTTGACTAGCAATTATTATAAAGATAATTATAATTAGCAGCCTTTCTGTAAAATCATTCAAATCAAAAATAGCTCAAACTCCTGTTGTGATGTAAAAGGAAACAATTTCAATCATTTTTGATATCTGTCCATTTAATAATAAAGCTAAAGGTCTGTATTATTTCCCAAAGTGATAGAATAATTTTAGTCTACATTTTATCAACGAGTTGAATTTAAGCTCAAAACCACAACATTTTAACACTTTTTTAGTTAATGCCTTGTGAAAAGTATTGAAATCATTGGAAAAAATATTTTCCATGGTATAAAAAATTTAACAAACAACCGAAATATAAATCAAGTAGATTTGTGTCGAATTAAAATCAATACATTTATTATAAATGAAAACATACATACTTTCAATTTTATTTATTTGCACATTATCAGTTCGTGTATTGGCGCAAAATGAGCTACCTCTTAAAATAGATGACTCAAAATTTATTTCATTAAGAAATGCAAAAAACAATACGTTTCAAATCAATCTTGAAAAAGAATTAAAATCAAATCCTACATGGAAAAAACTTATCGATCAAAAAAGAATGGCCGTTGGTGTTGTAGATTTATATAATCCCGAAAAAACCAAATTTGCGAGTATAAATGGTGATTATATGATGTATGCCGCGAGTTTACCTAAAATAGCAGTCCTTTTAGCTGCGATGGATGCGATTGATAAAGGAGAATTAAAAGAAACCAAAGAGGTTAAAGATGATATGCGATTAATGATAAGCAAATCAAACAATCAAGCGGCGACAAGAATGATTAATCGTGTTGGATATGAAAAAATAGAATCAGTGATGACAGATCCTAAATATGAATTATATGATAAAGATATGGGTGGAGGATTATGGGTTGGAAAACGTTATGGAGGCGGTGGTGGCACTAATAGAGAGCCTCTTAAAAATTTAAGCCATGCTGCAACAGTAAATCAAGTTTGTAGATTTTATTACTTATTAGTCAATGGAAAACTGGTCAATAGAAATCGTTCTAAACAAATGCTTGATATTATGGAAAACCCAGAATTGCACCATAAATTTGTAAATACATTAGATATTATAGCTCCATATGCGCGTTTATTTAGAAAATCTGGATCTTGGAAAACCTATCATTCGGATTCTATTTTAGTTTGGGGAACAAATCAAAACAGACGTTATATTTTAGTCGCATTAATAGATGATCCTAATGGAGAACAAATTATAAGAGATTTAGTAAAACCAGTTGAAAAAGTCCTGAAAATTAAATAGCTTTAATGCGTTTTAAAAAACAAATTTTTCAATGGTTATTATTGGGATTCTAAAAAAATATATACTTAAAGTTTTTGATTTAAAAGAAGAAGAGCTGCATAAAACACTTTTATTGCAGCTCAATATTTTTTTATTAATTACCACTTTACTTATCGTAAAGCCAACTATTAACTCCCTTTTTCTATCAGACCTTACCTCAGCTGCTTTACCTTTAGGCTATGTTCTAACCGCAATAATGGCCATAATTGGATCCTATTTTTATGATAAAGCTTTAGAGAAGTATCCTTTAAATATTATTATTGATAGAACGCTTATAGCATCGGTTATTTCTCTGATTATTTTTGGAATTTTTTATACCCTAAATATATCCAGTGGATTTATTTTATACATTCCTTACGTTTGGGTATCTATTTTTGGCCTATTGACAGCTTCTCAATTCTGGATTTTGGCAAATTTAGTTTACAATGTTAGAGAAGCAAAACGTGTGTTTGGTTTTATTGGTGCCGGAGCAATAGCAGGTGGTATATTTGGAGGTTATCTTACTTCGTTATTAACAACAGTATTAAATTCGGAATATTTATTATTTGTAGCCGCATTATTATTATCTATTTGCTTACCAATTACCCGATATACATGGAAAAATGAAGTTGTAAAACTAAATCCTTTTCAAGTATCACTACGTTCCAATCCAAAAGGAGATTCACCATTAAAACTAATTAAACAATCTAAATTACTTACATATATAGCCGTTGTTGTAGGTATAAGTGTTTTAATTGCAAAACTTGTTGATTATCAATATAGTGACTATGCATCAAGACTTATTCAAGATCAAGATGAATTAACCTCGTTTTTTGGTTTTTGGTTTTCAACATTAAGTGTTATTTCACTTTTAATTCAATTATTTTTAACCAAAAGAATTGTTGGAACCTTTGGTGTAGGTAAGTCTTTACTTTGGTTGCCATCGGGAATCCTTTTGGGTTCTATTTTATTGTTGCTTTTACCGCAGCTTTGGGTTGTAATCTTTATTAAAGTGGTGGATGGAAGTTTAAAACAATCTGTTAATAAAGCCTCAACAGAATTGTTATCAATTCCAATTCCGATAGAAGTCAAAAAGAAAACAAAGACATTTACCGATGTTGTTGTTGATAGTATGGCTACTGGTTTAGCAGGATTTATTTTAATCTTTTTTATAAATGGATTAAAATTGGAATCTACCTATATCAGTTTGATTATTATTGCTTTAATATGTTTTTGGATGTATTTTATTTATCAATTAAAGAATGAATATATCATTTCATTTAAAGCCTTATTTGAACCATCAACCATTAAAAAAGACAAATTAGATAAAAAAGAGCTCCCGGTAACCTCGATAGTTGGTACGGTGATACGAGTTCTAAATACAGGTAATGAGAATCAAATTTTGCATATGCTCCAAAAAACTTTAGAAGTTAAGGATGAACGTTTCTTTTTTGCGATAAAAAATTTATTGAAAAATAATTCTAAAAAAGTACAGGCATTATCTATTGAAAATCTTTACTTTTTAAAAACAGAAAACCTTTGCCCATACATAGAAACTATGGTTCATGACGAGGACCAACGAGTAGCTACTGCTGCGTTTCGCTATTTATTAAAAAAGTATAAAGAAGACACTGTTAAACTTTTTGATAAATACTTAAATAGTAATGACACCTCTATTTCTAATGCTGCTTTAGTAGGTTTATGCTATGAATTACGAAATAATGAACAATTGATGCAACGCTTTAATATAGAAGACAGATTAGAAAATGCAATTCTTGATCTAGATGTATTAGTTGATGAAAATGATAAAAAGAATAAAATATTAACCATTTTAGAAGCAATAGGTAATGCAAAAACAGAACGTTTTTATGATTTTATTTTTACCCAAATGGAATCTGAAAATGTGAATATTCAAAAAGCAGCAATTTTAAGTGCATCGCAAACATTAGACGTTAAATTTGTTGATGTAATCATATCTACAATTTCAAAAAAAGAATTACGCGAAACTTCGATTAATGCTCTTTATAATTATGGCGAACATATCATAGATATATTAACAAAAAAAGTGAAGCATGCCAGTATAGATATAGATGATGCAGCATATATAGTTTTGGTAATTGAGAAATTTGAGTCGCAAAAAGCAATCAACTCTATCATGAAATTAACCAATGATACCGAACATGCTATAAAAATAGAGGCTATTGAAGCTCTTAAAAGACTTAAATGGAAACACCCAAACCTAATCATTAAAGATCGCTTTATTGTTGATAGAATACTTGATGAATGCCATTTATATCAAGACACATTATCTGTAATTCATTCGCAAATTGTAATTCAATATAAAAAGAAAGCTTATAATATAGAAACCAATGAAGAAAACCAAGCACGTAATGGTTTGATACATGTTTTGGAGCAAAGATTAGATCGCCAATTGCAACGAATGTTTCGTTTTCTGGGTATAAAATATCCACCAAAAGACGTTGATCCAATATTTAATACTATTCTAAATGGTAAAGAGGAACAACGTATTAATGCTATTGAATTTTTAGATAATATTTTAGATAATCAACTTAAAAAAGAATTAATTCCTGTAGCAGAATCTGTTTTATTTGCAACAACTTCAGAAGAAAAAATTAAAAGACTTAACTTAAAAGTTTATTCTGAGTTTGAATGTTATCAAGAGTTATTACTAAGAAAAGACATTAAATTAAAGCAAGCTGTTCTTTTTTTAATTGAAAAAACAGACAATGAAAAATTTATTCCATTGGTAGAAATGGTTTTAAATGACTCTAATGCTAAAGTACGGACTAAAGCTCAAGAAATACTTGCTAAAAAGTAACTACTACGTACTATTTTCTTACAATTTTATCAATATTTGCTGCCAAAGCCATATGGTCTGAAGCTGAATTTTTGCGAAGCACATTGGACATTAAAACCACCATATATTTACAATTATCTGGGTGCTCTACAATAATCACCGAATTCATAAAATTATCAACATTACCCATATATTTTCCGCAACCTTCTCCTTTGCTACGATCACATTTATATAAACTTCCGGATTTAAAATAAACGGCAGCATCTTTTAGAACGGGTGCTTGTGCATAACGAATACGTCTATCTGTCATATACATTAAACGTTTCATTTCTAAGCTAGAGGCTTCATCTACAACATTACCTTGCTCTAACTTAACCAAAAACTTCATTAAGCCAATTGGTGTACCAATACTTCCATCTTTACCGCTTACATATTTATTAGGCCCCGAAGTAAAAAATTTTCCCAAACGCCATTCATCTTTTGAGATACCTAAATCTCTCAATGGTAAATTCACCACATCATTGCCTAAATCGGTTAGTTCTTTTCTAGGTGTAGTGCTCAAATAAGCATCGGCTTGTTCTTGCGTTAATGCCGGATATTTATCTCCAAATGCTTGCATTAATAATACTTCACGCCATACGATACTTGCAGCGCCATTATTACTAACAGACATCATATGGTCTGTCCATTCAAACAAAGTAAAAACATCGCTAGCTATAACTTGACGTTTTACTAGCTTGTTGGTTTCAATGTTAAAAATAGGAACTGTATGCTCGTCTGTTAATCCCCAAACCCCAGATTTTACCGATTTGTTTCGTAATAATTCTAAGCGTTTTTCAAAGTCATCAGGGTATATTTTTGCCAGCTGTGTAAATAAACCAGCTAAAACGGCTATTTTTCCAACACTTCCTGGTTGATAACCTAATGTTTCATTACGATGTGCATAACGTATGTTATCCTCCTCTGAAATATCTAAAACAGTTAAGGAATAACTTTTGTCTAGACCTCTAAATAAATCATTTATTTCTTTCTGAAAATTAGCATCTTCGTTAAAAAAGGAACTAACACTATCATTTTTAGTTGCAAACAAATTTAACTCAATATCTAAATAAGATTTTTTAGCACCTTCAGGAAGTACATATGTATCTTTTAACTCACCATTTTTTATCATCTCTAAACGCTTCAAACGTTTAATTCCTGTATGCGAATAACCATCTATTGGATAAAAAGACACCGTGGTAAAAGCAGAACTAATAAAAATTAACAGGAAAACTATACTTATTTTTTTCATTTTTATAATGTTTTTGAAAGCGAAATGTTTTTGTTTAAATCAACTTTTGGTGTAATAGATTCCAAATAATCTGAGCTTAATGCTTTTTTATTTTCAACAAATGGCCGTATTTGAAATAACCACAACTTGTTGTCTTTAAAACCGAGCTCAACATCATACGCACCTTTATAATCTGAATGTGTTTCAGTTGCCATTGTTTTACGAATAGTTTCGGCCAAATTACGAATATCATTAATATTTTGAATATTTAAGATTGGTTTCTCAAATGTTGCTACCTTTTTTTCAGTACCTCCTGTAAGAGGAAGTGCATTGTAATACATTTCTCGTGAAGGAGCAGCAAATTCATTAATACCATTATAGGATATCAAATAAGATTCTGCCGACTGTCCATCAACCGCACCTCCGGCACCTCGACTAAATGCAATGGTTAAATCTTTATCATTACCAGATCGAATACCTTTGGTAATTAAAACACCTGAATAATCTACATCTACACTTGGAATTAATAAAATTGAAGGAAACACATTTTCAGGGTTTAGCAAATATTTTTGTCTCCATTTAAAACTACGTTCTGTATATGGCGAAGCCCAAACATCTTTAATCCCGTCTAATATTTTATTTTTATTTAAAACATTAAAAAGTGTTAAGTTCAATCCTGCTCCGGTGAAATCTTTCAAATCTTCCATATTGGTGTCACTGCGTAAAAACACCGGAACTTCTCCAATTTCTTTTCCTAAAATGGTTTTAAAACTATTTTCCAATTGTGCTACAAAATCCTTTTTTAGAGGCATTTTTTTTATGGCAGCTCGCAATATTTCCAGTTGTTCTAATTGATAGGTTTCTACCTCACTTTCTAATATATTTTGAACACGTTTCTCTTCTGCTTTAGCAAACATATTATTTAAAAATTCCCAATAGGAAACGGATTGATCCGGCATTGGTTGATTCATATGCTCTCTAAAAATACCAAAAGGAATTACAAATCCTTCCACAACTTGGTCTGGAAACATTTTTTTCAATTGGCCTAAATTGGCAGCTTTTGGTCCGCATAGTTTCCCTGAATCGTTAGCGTCAACACTTCTTAAATTTAAGATGTTTGTTTGGTCTAAACGAATATTTTGAATAGGTACTTCTATTTTTTCTTCTTTACGTTCTTTTTTAGTGAAAAGCGCTTTTTCAATTGCAGTCATTTCACTTTCAGGTTTTATAATTACGTTTCCTTTATTAGAAACTGCATAAAAAACTTTTGAACCGCTAAACTCTTTTAAATTCTGAAGATTATCATCTGACAATGCTGCATTCGGAATTCCTAAATTACGAGCTAATAATTGTACGTGCGATACCATATTTCCTTCAGAAACGGTTGCAATTCCAGAAATTGGTTTTAAATCAGCTGGAGGTCTTTGAAAAATGTAAATTTTATCGGAAGAAACTTCAATATCATCAGGATTACCTGCAACAACAACAAGTTCTCCAAAAGCATAACCCGGGTTTAAACCTCGAAATGCACTTTGGTTAGGGATAGTCATTACTTTGTTCGTTAGCGCTGATTCATTGGCTATAAAATCACCAAGTTCAGCAACACTTTCTCCTAAATGCAAAGTAATAGAGCCTCTAATTTTATCATCTATAAAGGAATATGATTTAGGCTCGAATGCTGCGAATTCATTTACAACATCTTGATAATTGGCTTTAATCATTGAGGAACTCCATTCTACTAAACTTCTTGCGTTTTGCAAGGTTGCGGTTAAATTATTTAAAGAAATTTCTTGATCAACGGTAGATGGAGGGGAAAGATTTAATTGGTCAAACTCAAAAATTTCAACATATCCAGAACCGGCCGTGGCCATGCCCAAATAGCAAATTTTGTTCAATAAATCTTCTAAACTTTCCGCCTTCCATTGTGGTGCACTTTGAAAAATGATTTCTTCTAATTTGAGTGATACATCAAACAATTGTAAACGTGCAGCAGGCCTTTTTTCTATAAAAATGGCATCTCTAACATCTAGTAATAATTGCGCTGTTTGAGGAATAAATTCAGATGCTTTATTTTTATTATCGTGTAAAGACACAAATTCATTTATTTTGTTTCCAATGGCAGTGTTTTTTAGAAGCTTCGTTTTTTCTGTTAATGTATTAATGTCAATTGGCTTATAAAAATTCGACATGGTAGTTACCAATTCATCTAATTTCTTATTTAAATCTGGTGTTAATTTAGAAGCATTTTTTTGCTTAAAATTCTTAACTTTTTCAATATCAATGAATTCTGGTTGGCTGTGAATCTTTACCCGTAAATCCATAAAAGGTAGATATATATCGGATATCACTTTAGATTGACTTCTAATGTTTTGCGCTAAATTATCATCCCCTTTATGCGGAATGTCTTTCAGTGATTGTCGAATCAAAAAAAAGTTTTGTTCTACATTTATATTGTTATTCAATAACCAGTTGTAAAATTCAATTCCCCAAGCTTCTTCATCTTCTGCTTGTATAGAACCTCTATAATATTGCCCTTTTTGGTTAATCCAACCATCGTCAATAGTTTTTAAATACTTTTCAATTTGATATTGTTTTAACCTGGAATGATTGTTCGGAGTATCCCAAAAATCAACCTTATCAGTATAGGCTAAAATTTGTCCTAAAAAAATATGGTTTTTATTTCCAAGCTCTACAATAGCATCCTTATATCTTGCATGTTGAATTCCAGGACCAATATTGTCGGGACAAGGATCTTTAGGTTGTCTAACACTCCCATCAGTACAAAACCAACGAATATCTTTATACGGACCGCGAACATCCTTTTTGTATGAATCAATCTGATCTTTAATAGTTTCATTACTTATTTTTTGAGCAAAAAGCACACTGGTGCAAATAAAAATTGAAAAACTTAATATGAAATTCTTTATCATTTTTATAAGTTGAATTGAATAATTAATTAGGCAAATGTAATGCCTATTTTAATACAAAAAACTAATTAATATGTTAACAAAAAATGAAGATTTACCAACTTGATTTGAGCTTTCAAATAAACTAAAAAAATTTAGATGGATTTATTGCCGGCGCAGGAACCTACGAATTACATAGAAAAGATGGATTAAGAAGAAAATGTTGAAAGACCTATTGTAGATAAATACTTGTACAACATATAAGGTTATTTGTATTTTTTTGTCTTAGTTATATTGATATTTAAAATAGTTATTGCACTTCGCGTAATTCACGTTACTATTTATTTTTTCTAGATATGAAATAACGGTTTCAGCATCATTCAAGGTTTGAGAAATTCCGTTTAATGGAAAATAAGCATCATAAACTGCCGGAATATAATCATTAACACCTATTGAAAGAATCGTGTCATCGGCAAGTTCTTCTCCACTTAAATTCTTTATTGAAATTAAATTTCCTATTTGATTTATTTGAATACCAGAATAATAAAATCCTGACCCAGAGCCTTTTAAAAATGTTTTAATTTCAGCTATTGACATATTGTATGTAACTGTAGTATTGTTGAATGGTAAAATTTCAAATATTTCTCTTTTGGTAATATCTCCTTGGTCTAAATTGGCTCTAACGCCTCCTGTATTTTGAAAGGAAACATCTACATTCATTATTTGTTTGTTTGCTTCGGTAACGAAACACCCAACTTCACTCCTATTATGATAATTTTCAGAATATCCGATAATTTCATTCAGATAAGGTAAATTGTTATATGCGTCAATAACGGCTTTTAAATCTGCATCAAATTTGGTGTACGAATTCAAATCAATCAACTCATAATCAATACTTTCAATTTTTTTATTCGTAATTTTTAATTCTATTTTACCTAAATTCCGTAACGAACTTCCTGATTGAAATATAGGAATATTATTAATGACCTCATTTTTCACTTGATGGGAATGTCCACCGATAATCAAGTCAAAATATGGATATTCTAAAGCGAGTTGTTCATCTCCTAATCTGCCATTATTTAGACTATATCCGATATGTGTTAAGGCAATATAAAGGTCGGCGTTTTCTCTTTCTTTAATAGTAGCATATTCATTCACAACATTTTCAGGTCTTTCAAACACAAAATTTTGTACCCGCCAAGGATGTGTTGATGGAATAGTTGCATCATCTTTTCCATTAGTTTCAACAAGACCTAAAAATGTTACTTTTAGATCTTCCTTTATAATCGATTTATATGCGGTTGGTTGAGGAACATCTGTTCCGGCCATATCGACATTTGCACAAATCCAGTCAAAATTTGCTTGTAAAAGCCGGTTTTTAAAAATCTCTTCCCCATAGTCATATTCATGATTTCCGATAACGGAAATATCGAAGCCAACTTGATTCATAATATCAATCATCGGATATCCTTTCTCTGGATTATTATCTACAACAGGATTACCAGAAAAAATATCACCACTACATGCAATTATCACATTAGTTTTTAGCTTTTCTTGATCAACAATATATTTAATTTTTGCAAAATTGTTTAATTCGCCATGTTGATCATTTATAAAAAAAATAGTGAGGTTTTTTGAACTATTTTCAGGGGTTACAACTTCATTATTGCTATTTGAACAACCAAAAATTGCTAAAAAAACAACTAATAAAATGATTATTTTTTTCATATGATTTGTACTTACTACTTACCCCTTGCTGTTTTTAAACCAGCACGAAGTTTAATTTTTAGCTCAAAACCTTGTTGGCCAATCTATTTTAACTGAAAATGGATATGATCATCATGTCTAACGGCTTGACAACCATGAAACCTTATTTTTACGTTATTCAAATTTAATCGATTCTTCAAATGAGGTTCGATGAACAATTTACCAATATTTTTTTGTTTTAAAATCAGTTTTATCAATTCTCGTGTTCCTTTTTCCGAAAACTTAATATTCTTATGAATTGTTCCTAAAGTCAAGTATTTAGGAAAATCATATTGCCAATATCCTTTCTCTTTGCAAACTGAAGTTTGGTCAAATTCCTTTTCATTTGGACCTTCGAAAACCCCGTAACCACTAATCGATGGTTTTAAGTTTGTTAAGTGCCCTTTAGAGTTTTGATAAATTAATGAAACATCTATTTTCTTTCCATCATTATGGCTTAAATGTGGAAGAAGTGGAAATTTATTTATAAACGGGAAATTAGCGTCCAGATAAACCATTTTAATTCCACTATTCTGTTGCTCAAATTCGGTTGCTATTTGCCCAATTATTTTATTCAATTCAGGTTTAACGTAGTTCCTGTTTGCAATTTTATAAAAGAACGAATGAGCTTTTAAAAATTCTGTTTCCGTTATTCTTTCACGTCCAAAAATCGGAGCAATTTTTGGGACTATTAAAAATGTCGAAACCAAATACAAACCTACGAAAATTACAATTTGTTTGGGACGTTTTTTGTTCGCACTATTCTTAATCAGAATAAGTGAAATCAGATATATAATTCCGCCTATTTGGGTTACGACTGTCAAAAGGACAAAAATTATAATATGAAACAATATTTTCATTGGTTTGTTAAGTATGTGGAAAACTTATTTGATTTATGATTCGTTGTGATCTAGTAGTACTAATTGCTCCCATTTTTAAGTTCAAATATTCTATTAAAATCGTTCTCTTCATCTTTTCTATCTTCCATAAAAATAAATCCATTTTTTTCTAATAGTTTTTTTGAACTCTCATTATTCTTATGCGTAAATGCTTCAATTTTATCCAGTTTTAATGCATTAAATCCAAAATTAATAATGCTCTCTAGGGCTTCACTCATAATACCCATTCTTTGAAATTCTGGATGTAGATCATATCCAACTTCTGCAGTTTTGTTATTATCAGAAAAGTTCCACAAGCATATTGTTCCAATAATTTTAGGGTTATTTAGAAAAGTTATTCCCCAAGCAATTGATTTATGGTTTTCAAATGCTTCATTTATTTCATTTATAAATTTAATGGCATCCGTTATATTTTTTGTTTTTCTATTTTCAGGTCTCTCAATAAATTTAGTTATAGTTTCATTAGAGCGTAAGTATAAAATAACGTCAGAATCCAATTCTGTAATTTTTCTTAAAAAAAGCCTTTGTGTTTTTATTTCTGGAAAAGGTTTAATTTTCATTTTTGCTATCGCTGTTTTTGTGCAAGGTAATTAGTCGAATCTCAAGGTATTCCACATTAAATTAATCATATTCTCTCCTTGATTACCTGAATTCTCTCCCATAATCATAGTAATAATCATTATTCCTTCATCTTTTTTTCCAATTGAAGTAATCTCATAAGTATTTGTCTCATCCTTGTAAGTCAAAACTGCTTTGTCTATTTGAATTGTTTCTCCAGATTCCAGTTTTCTCTCATAATCTTCCCTTTTTAATTCGAAACCATAATTAACACTTTCTTTTGTTACTTCATTAAGCATCATTTCATTAAGCATTGTTGGATTCATACTTGAATATTTTTGAATAATTATTCCGGATCCTTCAGCTGTCATCAAAACGTATTGATCAATACCTAAATCTACATTCATTTTTGAAACTTTAAATTCTTTAGAGTAATTAAAACTGAAATTACTGTCTTTATAAAGCAAAGTGTCTTTTGCCGAAATTGTAAAATTAATTTTTTCCTTATTTACTGAAATTTCATATTGTTGATCTAATTTAACTTCCAATATCTTGTCTCCAATTTGGATTATATAATCTTCTTGACCTTGAACCGCAATGCTCATTAACAATGCAATAAATAGAATTCTTTTTTTCATAATATACAATAGTTTCTAGTTTGTTTTTGCACAACGCATTTGGATATGATTTGTTGTTTTCAAGACAGGTTTACTCTAATAGTTATGTTGGGATGACGAGCAAAAACGTTGTGTATAAATAGCTCTTTTTATTATATTCTTTTTGCCTTAATCCTATTCTTAACTCATATCTAACAATGAATTATACTTAATGTTACCGGTTTAATTTACTTAATTCTTCTCAAATTTAATGTTCCTTGAAAATGAATAAATAAGAAAACCTCCAAATGCAATACCAATCAGACCACCTAAACGAGCAAAGGGTTTGACAATAGGAATAAGTGAGGTAATAAAGTCTTGAAAACTTTTTTGGCCAATGAAAATAAATATGATGGCGGCTATTATGAATAGGTAACCTAAAATTTTAATTACGCTAGGATATTTTGTTTCTCCCGCTGCTGCAATAAACAAAATACCAATAACCATCCTCACGACTATTGCAGTGATATAAAGGGAGGCGTTTTCCATATTATCTTCCATCCAACCGATAATGATATCAGGATTAATAAGCAATGATACACCTAAAAGGAGCATTAAAATTCCAAATAACTTGACAATTAATCTCATGATTAGATTTATTTTAAATTATTTTATTTTTTCTAATGAGTACCAATGATTTAGGTATGATTTGAGCAGAAACTTCTGCGGTGCGATGATTTTATTTTAATCGTGTTTTATTACTCTGATCTTCAATGTAAATCGAGCTAATGTTTATAACCAATGTTGTAGCAAGTTTTATATCATCTGCTGGGTTGCACTCACCATCAATGCCAGATTAAAGAAGAAGATAAAAGATATACCCGAATTTTTTTTTGCTAGTTTTAGCTATTAGAATAGCAAATTGTCTAAAATCAAATCAGACAGCGAAACCATACCTATGTATTCCCCATTTTCTTCGACCGGAGCCATTCGGAGGCCAACTTTCATCAGTAAACTTGCAACATAGTGAACGTCCATGTCAGCAGGCACGGTTATGGCAGGCTTGCTCATAATCTCAAAGATATTAACCTCTTCTGAAGTTTTGTCAGCAATAATTACACCTTTTATAAAATCATGAACAACCACAATTCCATAGGCATCATTCTGGTGCCTCTTTTTAATAATCAATGCTTCAACATTTTCTTGACGCATTAAATCAACCGCCTCTTTTGCCGTTGCCATACCATCTACGAAAACTATCTTTTTCGTCATGACATCCTTTGCACTTTGAAAACCTCTTTTTGTATCCATTTTTATTCTATTATTAAGTTATTTCCAATAATGAAATTCATTAAAAAGCTACTTGCTGTAACTTATTATTTTTTAGATTCTATAAATATGATAAATCCTAGATTGATTTACCCTAAAAATACTTGTCACGAGCCTGAGACTTAAATTTTTTCATTTGAGTTTCCAGTCCGGCTATATGTTCTACGGGTAAAACAAAAGCGATACCTGTACCAGGCTCACCAAATTTGCCGGCTACCTGAATTACCTTCATGAGGTTTTCTACCACATGTTCTTCCACAAGAAAAACAATGATATCCGTTTGTTCCTCAATACTAAGTCCGAAAAAGGACTTTGCTTCATGCATACCTGTGCCTCGGGCAGGTATAATGGTCGCACCAGTGGCTCCCGCTTCTTTCATTTTGTCAACTACAGCATCCGTAATGCTTGGTTTGACAAAGGCCATAATTAATTTAAACTGCATCTTTATTTATTTTTAATTTAAACAATCGTGTTTTTAATTTCATGAATTGTGCATATCCTAATACTGTAATAATAGGAAATAAGCTGGCAAATGCTATAAGCCCAAAACCGTCAATAGCTGGGTTTCTGCCCGGTATTGTACTTGATAGTCCCAACCCAAGTGCAACCACTAATGGTACAGTTACAGTTGAAGTAGTAACTCCTCCTGAATCATAGGCTAAGGCAATTAGTTCTTTTGGAGCAAAAAATGTTTGAACGATGACGATAAGATATCCTACCATGATATAGATAAATAATGGTGTTCCGGTAACAATTCTGAATGTTCCAAGCGCCAAAGCAAAAGCAACGCCTATCGCTACAGTAATCCGCAGTCCCCACTGGCTTATTGTTCCTGCAGAAACCTCATCGGCTTTTATTGCAACGGCAATAAGCGAGGGTTCAGCAATTGTAGTAGAAAAGCCTATTAATGCCGCAAAAATATACACCCAGTAATACGACCACCAATTGGACAGTCCATTTGCTGATACTCCTACGAATTCTGGATCTGATAATTGAGTTGCCATGATTTTTCCTATGGGGAAAAGTGCTTTTTCTAATCCCATTAAAAATAATGCTAGTCCAATCACTACATAAACACCACCAAGAATTACTCTTTTAAGATGTGGAATAGGTTGTTTTAAAACTACTATTTGAAAAAATAGTATAACCAACAAGATTGGCAATACATCTCTCAATGTATAAAACAAAATTAAACCAAAATCCATTAGATAATCAATCATACAATTTTATTTCTTTTAAAACCAAAATATACCATATGCCATCACAAAAATCATCGGTAAAAGAGAAGCAAATGCAATAAGACCAAAACCATCCGTTAAGGGGCTTCTTCCTTTTATCACAGAAGCAAGTCCCACCCCTAAAGCCGTTATTAAAGGAACGGTAATTGTTGAAGTAGTAACCCCTCCAGCATCATATGCCAAGCCAATAATCTCTTCAGGGGAAATTATGGTCATCAACATAACCAACACATATCCTCCGATAATTAAATAATATAATGGCCAACCCTTAAGAATACGTAATACTCCAATTACAATTGCCAAGCCAACGGAAACAGCGACAGTCAATCGCAATCCCATAGCATAAGAATCCATTTGTTTTTGGGTGTTTTCAATTAAACCAGCGCCAGAAGAAATTATCGAAGCCTCTTTAGCTACTGCAATTAAGGCAGGTTCGGCAATTGTTGTAGAAAAACCAAGGGCGAAAGAAAAAATTAATAGCCAAACTAAACTTCCCTTCTTTGCAAGAGCGTAAGCCATCGCCTCACCAATTGGAAACAGCCCAATTTTTAGACCTTCTACAAACAACATCAACCCTACTATTACAAACAAGAAACCGAATATAATTTCCCCGATTTGAGGAAAAGGCTGCCGGATAACAACACTCTGAAAAAAAACAACCACCATTATTATCGGAATCAAATCCATAAGTGCTTGTTTTAATTTTATTGATATATTTATGATGTTCTGTTTATATCTCACGGTTTCTTATTCCCTTTTTGTTTTGTAAATATACAAGAACCATCAAAGCGATTAAATAAATTATTGCATCTTGTAGTAATAATCGACGAAATAGATCACAAAATAAAATCAGAAAAGTTTTCCGCCAATGGCTGTATAAGGCTAGTGAGCAAATTTATTCTGTGCGAATTTACTTTTTTCCTTAGTCTTTCTTCTTCCAAAAATTGAACAATGAATTATACCCAATATTAGCAGCAGTTTATTCTAATTTGTTTTCTGGTTTTTCTAAAAATTCCACGATTGATTTACTTCCATTGTATAATCCATTGTAAATATCATTTTCTGTAAACATTGGAATCATAATAGTATCAATCATTTTCTTAGAAATTTCGTCTTTCAGTATACTCTCAATCCCATATCCAGTAGATACTCTAACTTGTGAAAAAGCTTTGCTAAAAACAATCACAACTCCGTTATTTTTTTTAAGCTTGCCTATTCCGTTTCTTTCACCAAAATCTACTGAATAAAACAAAATATTTTTATCTTCTCCATAATCCGAAGTTGTTACTAGCACGATTTCATTTGTAGTTTTCTTTTCATGAACTTTAAAAAGGTTAGAAATCTCTTGTTCTTCTGTTTCCGATAAAACTTGTTCGAAGTCATAAACAAATGTCTCAATTTTTTTCTTTTCTTTTTTGGGTTCAGAACAAGATGAAAGTATAATTATTAAAAAAAAAATTGTCATATTTATCTTAATAGGTGCTTTCGTATTTGGGATAATATTCTTTGCAATCGAAATAGTTTTACACCAATGTATAAATTGAATATACCAATCCGTAAAATTTACTTGTTTTTTAACACGGCTTCGCCTCCATTAATCCCATGAAAAAGAAATAATTAAACTCCTTTATGAAAAAAAAACAGACATAAATCAAAAAACTAGGAGGAGTATTTTGCATTTAAAAAAGAATATTTTTAACGCAATAATTTATGAAAAATTCTATAATTATTGAATAAATTTAACAATATATTTTATCAAAAAAAAGAAAAAAATGAAAACAATAAAAGCAATGAGAATCACTATTTAATCGATAAATAAAAATAAGTTTTATGAAGAAAGAAAATCCTATTATTCAGGATACTCGATTCGCAAATGAAAAATATTATGCAGCTTTTTCTTTATCACTTTTTTGATGGTTTGAATTTCTTTAAAAGTAATATCCGAATTCATAAACTGACCACTATTCATTTGCCCGCTAATGATTTTTTCAACCAAACTGTCAATTAGTAATGCTGTAGGGTCTTTAATACTTTTCGACGCTGCTTCGCAAGCATCACACATCATTAAAATAGCCGTTTCTTTTGAAAAGGGTATCGGCCCCGGGTATTGAAAATCTTTCTTATTTACCGCTCCAGGAGTTAATTCTTCTTGCTTTTTGTAAAAATAATAAACCAAACTTGTTCCGTGATGTGTTCGAATAAAGTCAATAATTCTATCGGGTAATCCGTTCTTTTTTGCTAACTCGATTCCTTTTAAAACGTGGTCGATAATTATTCCAGCCGATTCATCAGGTGGTAATTCATTATGCGGGTTTACACTTGTAGTTTGATTCTCTGTAAAATACATTGGGTTTGCCATTTTGCCAATGTCGTGAAAAAGTGCACCTGTTCTTACCAACATGGCATTTGCACCAATTTCATTGGCAGATGCTTCGGCTAAATTTGCCACCTGCATCGAATGTTGAAAAGTTCCAGGAGCTTTTTCATTCAATTCAAGTAATATTTTTGAATTGGTATTCGACAACTCCAACAATGAAACATCGGAAACTAGTTTGAACGTTTTTTCATAAATTAAGATTAAAAATAAAGAAAGAAACGATAGAACTCCGTTTAAGGCAAACAATCCAAAATAACCCCATTTTAAATGTTGTGCATTTCCTTCTTGAATAACAGAAAAAGCAAAATAGGCTAAAATATACACGAATGTTATCCTCAGAATAGAGAAAAATAAATTCGCACGACGATACAATTCCGATACGGTCAAGATCGTCACAATACCGGCAATAATTTGCAAGAAAATAAATTCAAAACTATTGGGTACGATAAAACCCAAAATTAAAACTGTGAGCACATGGGTAAATAAACCTAAGCGAGCATCGAAAAACGCCTTTAAAACAATGGGTAACATAATAATTGGCACCACATAAATATAGCCCACAAAATAATTTTGCACCATGGTTACTAAAAACACAATGAGCAAAACATTAAAAAATATAAAGGTCAGTTTGGTGTTGTTTTCATAAATATGCGGACGATATTTGTGAATAAATAAAAAGAGCATGAAAATCACCAATGCCACTAATACAGTGTAGCCAAAAACAATCCAATTATAATTTGATTTGCTCCAAAGTTGCGAATCATATTCTTTTTTTAACGAGTTCAAAATTTCAAACTTCTTCCCTTCTACCACATCCCCTTTTGATATAATTCGCTCATTTTCAGAAACTAACCCTTTCGTAGCAGTAATGTTTTTAATTTCTTCATCCACCGCTCTTTGGGTCAATTCGTCATCATAAAAAATATTAGGCTCTAAAATTTCAAAAAATAAATTCGTGAAACTATTTTCTAAACTTTTGTAATTACTTTTAGCAAAATAGGCTTGAATGGAAGGTACAAGTATATCAGTGGTAAACAAATTATCCGATAATATATCGATGGCTTCATTACCTTCTGTCAAGGTAATCAAAGTGTTTTTATTAATTTTACTGTTATCCGATTTATTTAAAAAACCGGTTTTATAAACATTTTCTATAAATTTAAGTCCGAAATCTCGTACGCGATTTTTTCCAATTCCAATTGCCGCAGAATCGCCTAAAACAAGGGCTATTTTTTTATGGTAATTCTGAATTACCTTTTCAACAACACCTGCTTTTTCTGTAAAAAATAACTGCTTATTTGCCTCAACCTCTTGAATTTCCTTTTTTAATTGCTCCTCTGATTTTAAAATGGCAAAATCAAAAGGCGCATAAAGGTTTTCATATTGCCAAGGTTTCCCTTTTTGAATATTATACTTAAACTGCCCTCCTTTTGGGAATAAGTAAATAATCGCAACAGTGGTGATTAAAAAAAGGACAACCCTATAAATTAAAGAATGATTTTGATATAATTTATTGATGAAATCTTTCATGAAATGCTATTGAATTTTCAAAAGTAATCAATTTAAAAAATTAAATCACATTATACCATTTATTGTTTTAAATTACGATGTCAGAAAATAAAAATTGTTTTTATTTAGGCAACATATCTTCTAATCGAATAGGGGTTTTTAAGGCAATCCATTCTTCAAAAGTTGTATAACCAACCTTTTTCTGTAGTTCTGCGGTACGATTCAAAATGTTTTCAATAAGGTGATCTGGCATAATTTTTTGTGATTTTATGGCATCATCAATAGAATCAATTTGCTCTTTTACCTCGTTTTTTAAATTAGCATTTATATTTTGTAACCACTCTTCTAAAAAATCATCCGATTGCAAATGTTCATCAATAATTTTGTTCGTCATTAATGAACCATGCGATTTTGAATCTTGAATATTACCTTTTCCGGTAACGGCATTTCCTATAGCAAAAACATTTGAAAATCCAGATACTTTATATCCGTTTTCCGACACCATTTTAAGCATTGTTCCTTCATAAGGTAAACCCTTTATTTTTTCTGGTAAACTACCAATAGATGATATGAGCATAGGTGTTTGTAACGTAAATGTTTCTCCCTTTACAGGAATTAATTTGTTATTTTCCAATTTATTTACCTGAAAAACAATGCTTTGCAACTTTCCGTCCTTTTCGACTTTATCAATTGGTGAAGCTAACGGAATGAACTTGAAAAAGAAATTTTCAGCATACTTTTGCAATAGCTTGTTCGATACTTCCCGAGCTTTTTGTATACTTTCCAAAGAGGTATCATTCGGCATTTTCAATGGCATTTCAAAAGCAGTTCTTCGATACACCAAAGTCATTCCTTGCAATTGTAATTCATCTAAAGTGATATTTTTTTCTTTTAAAAAGGAAGCAATTCCGGTTCTTTCCAGCGTAAAAACAGAAACGTGTAATCCCTTTCTTTCGAGTAAAGCCTTTTGCACCAATTCGATCATACCTAGTTTCATCACGTCTAAAGAGGCTAATCCACCACCTATGACCACAGTTCCATCTTTTATTTCATAATGTGTACCATCGTAAGTCGGCTCATGTTTATGATTGTACCAATAAACTAAAGCGTTTTGATACACCAATTCCTTATCTATAAATTTGTCAATCCCGGCAACCGGTAATTCTCTATCTTTCCAAGCTCCATTTGCCACAATAACAACGGTAAATCCCCAATTTTTTACCAAATCTTCAAATAAAATATCGGCACCAATTTTTACATTAGGCAAGTAACGAATATTGTCATGATTTAAGTTTCTATCAATATTTTTCTCTTGTTTATTTCGTAAATTAACATGCCACAGTGGCAATCCGTCTTCAATTTTACCATAAGGCAAATCTTTCATTTCGAAAACAACAACCCGATATCCTTTTTCCGCTAAAATAAAGGCCGCTTCCGAACCTGATATCGAACCACCTATAATTGCTATATAATGTTTTTTGCTTGCATTGTTGATCATAAAAAGAAAATTTGAAATAGATTTAAAATATCCCACAATTTAAATCATTATAAAGAAAAGGATTGTGACAAAAATCACTTTATAAAAGTTTTACTCGCAAGCGGATAAATTCATCAAAAATAATTAATTTCGCATCTTTGCAGTCTACTGCATATTCTATAAAAATATAAACCATGAATAAAGAAGTTGTAATTGTTTCGGCCGTAAGAACACCAATCGGTAGTTTTCTTGGATCTTTATCAGGAATTCCCGCTCCAAAATTAGGAGCCATAGCTATAAAAGGTGCTTTAGAAAAAATAAAACTCGACCCTACATTAGTCGATGAAGTTTTTATGGGTAATGTAATACAAGCCGGTGAAGGACAAGCTCCAGCAAAGCAAGCAGCTCTTTTTGCTGGTTTACCAAATACAGTTCCGTGTACAACTATTAATAAAGTTTGTGCTTCAGGCATGAAAGCAATTGCTTTCGCTGCACAAGCAATACAATGCGGTGATGCCGATATAGTGGTAGCCGGAGGCATGGAAAACATGAGTAGTATTCCGCATTATATGCAAGCGAGAAATGGACAAAAATTTGGAGATATCAAATTAGAAGACGGACTTTTAGTCGATGGTTTGGTAAATGTGTACGACGGAAAACATATGGGTACTTGTGCTGATGCTTGTGCTGTAGAATACAAATACTCAAGAGAAGATCAAGATAAATTTGCAGTAGAATCGTATACTCGATCCGCAAAAGCATGGAAAGAAGGAAAATTTAAAGATGAAATTATTCCGGTAGAAATTCCACAACGAAACGGTACATCGATTTTTATCTCAGAAGATGAAGAATACAAAAATGTAAAAATGGATAAAATTCCAACTTTGCGTCCGGCATTTTCAAAAGATGGCACTGTAACAGCAGCTAATGCTTCTACTTTAAATGATGGCGCAGCGGCTTTAGTTTTAATGAGTAAAGAAAAAGCAATCGAATTAGGCATAAAACCTTTAGCAGTAATCAACGGCTACGCTGATGCCTCTCAAGAACCGGAATGGTTTACAACAGCTCCGGCAAAAGCATTGCCAAAAGCACTTGCAAAAGCGAATATTTCAGCTAATAAAGTCGATTTTTATGAATTAAATGAAGCTTTTTCTGTGGTTGGATTGGCTAATATAAAACTGCTTAATTTAAACCCTGAAAAAGTAAATGTGAACGGTGGAGCGGTTTCTTTAGGACATCCATTGGGTTGTTCAGGCGCGCGAATTATGGTCACTCTTTTGCATGTTTTACAACAGAATAATGGTAAAGTTGGTGCTGCCGGTATTTGTAATGGTGGCGGTGGAGCAAGTGCAATGGTAATTAGCTTGGCATAAAATAATAACGAAATAATTTTAAATGAAATTCGGAATTTGCAATTTAAATTGTATTGCACTACGCAAAGAACCCACAGATACTAGTGAGATGGTTTCTCAGGTTTTGTTCGGAGAGACTTTTTCTATAGCTGAATCTGAAAAGCAATGGCTTAGAGTTGTACTTGATTTTGATTTTTATGAAGGTTGGGTTTTAGCCAATCAAATTATTCCGCTTGACGAAGAAACTTATGACGATATTAAAGCCAATAATACTGCCGTTTCGAATGAGTTAATAACTTTTATTTCTAACGAAGAAAATAATTTGCAAACACTTTCTTTAGGGGCTTCTTTACCTTTTTTTGCAGATAACAAATTTAAACTGCAAGAAGAAATATTCCATTTTGATGGAAAAACAAACAGTGAGCCAAAAACAAAAGAGCATCTTATTGCAACGGCATATATGTATTTGAATACACCTTTTTTATGGGGAGGAAAGACTCCTTTTGGTATTGATTGTTCCGGTTTTACTCAAATGGTTTATAAAATTAATGGCCACGCTTTATTGCGGAATTCTACGCATCAGGCAAGTCAAGGAGAAGTCTTGAGTTTCATTGAAGAAAGCGAACCTGGTGATTTGGCATTTTTTGATAATGAGGAAGGTGAAATAATTCATGTAGGAATTATTTTGGCAAATAATCATATCATTCACTGCCATGAAAAAGTGCGAATTGATCGCCTAGATCAAAGCGGAATTTACAATGTAGACACCAAACGACACACGCATAAATTACGCGTAATGAAGCAGGTTTTTTAAATCTGAACTCTTATAAAATCCTAAATAATTAAACAAAAAAAAAGACTGTCATTTCTAACAGTCTTTTTTTTGTTTTAGAAGATGAAGCTTATTTCATAGCATCATATAAAACTCTCATTTCTTGAAATTTCTCATCCATACCTGCATTTTCATACAAGCTCATAAGTGTTCTAATTGTATCTATATCATCAGATTTTAAGCTATATGCTTTTTCATAAACCGGAATTACTTCTTTGTATAAATCAACTTGTTTTGCTTTGATTACATCATATTTATCAAAATTATTCAAGTTTTTATTCATTTCTTCAACCAAAGCTTTATCTTTTTCTAACATGGCAGAACCTAAATTGACATAAGCATCAACATATTCAGGGTTAATTTCAATCGCTTTTCTGTAGTATTCTTTTGATTTTTCAACATCACCTTGCTCTCCACTGATAACACCTAAGTTGAAATACAATATAGGATTATTCGGATCCATTTTAATCGCTTCATTCATCAAATTGGCAAACTCATCTTTGTTGCCTAATTTAATTTGTAAATTAGCTTCTGTTAAAATTAAATTTACATCTGTAGGATTTAATTTTCTAGCATCTTTGATAGCAGCAATCGCTTTATCCGTATTACCCATTTCAACATGTGTATATGCTATATTTTTAATGATAGAAGGTTTTTTAGATTCTAAAGTAGTTACCTTAGGATCTACATATTGTCCAGTTTTTACCATCAAATCCATATTGGTTTTGGTACCTAAATTTTCAACTTCACCAGTTTCCACATTTTTAGCAGTATATTCGGTAGAAATACCGGTATAACCTAAACTTTTTAATTGTGTGAAATAGTCTAAAGAAGCATCATAGTCTTTCGCTAAATAAGCAGCATTTGCAGCATATTCTAAAAATACTGTGTCTTTCGGACTTAAAACAAAAACTTCGTATAATTGCCCTTTTGCAACATCATAATTTTGATCTTGGTACGATTTAATCCCTCGTGCAGAAACATCAGATACCAATGTATTCAAAGTTGGTTCAGCCAAACTTGAATATTTTGAAGAACCCATTCCTTTTTCTACATCAAATAAAGTATTAAAAGAATTGGCTGCAGTTTCAAAATTTTCTGTAGTTGGAGCTGTTTTAGCCAAAGCAGCATAAGTCTCACCTTTTAAATAGTAAAATTTAGCTTTTGTTTTATCATCCGCACCGGCAATTAAACTTTCTGCCTGAGTAAGTGAAGATTTTGCAGTAGCATAATCTAACTTTTTAATTGCTTTTTCAGCATCTTTTAATTCGTCTTTTTGAGCAAATGTTGCGATACTTAAAAACAAAGTTAACAACAATAATATCTGTTTTTTCATTTTAAATTAACTTAAATTTATTTTTCTTTTTAAAATTTGATACAAAATTAGAAAATTTACTCATTATTAGTATGATTTTCATCAGTTTTTGTTTCATCATTAGGTAAATCATCTGTTTCACCTGCAATATTTTCATCAATAACGTCTTCTTCTACCTCGTCTTCATGCATTACTTTAGCAACTGCAGCAATAGAATCGTTCTCTCGAATCTTGATCAATCGCACCCCTTGTGTTGCTCTTCCCATCACACGTAAATCTTCAACAGCAATTCGAATTACAACACCCGATTTGTTGATAATCATTAAATCATCGCTATCTGTTACATTCTTAATGGCAACCAAATTACCTGTTTTTTCGGTAATATTAATGGTTTTGACCCCTTTACCACCTCTGTTAGTAATACGGTAATCTTCTAATTTAGAACGTTTTCCGTATCCTTTTTCAGAAACAACCAAAATATCACTTTGATCATCCGGTATAGAAACCATACCTATTACTTCGTCCTTATCATCCTTTAAAGTAATTCCTCGCACACCAGAAGCATTTCTTCCCATCGGACGAGTTTTTCCTTCTTCAAAACGAATCGATTTACCTGATTTGGCAGCAATCATAATCTGACTGTTACCATCGGTTAATTTTGCTTCTAGCAATTCATCGCCTTCGCGGATAGTAATCGCATTAATACCATTTGTTCGCGGGCGAGAATATTGCTCTAAAGAAGTTTTTTTAGTTTGCCCTTTCTTCGTAACCATGATCACGTAATTATTGTTTACATAATCTTCGTCTTTTAAGTCTTGAGTTACCAAAAATGCTTTCACCGAATCGTCATTTTCAATATTGATCAAGTTTTGAATCGCTCTTCCTTTAGATGTTTTATTTCCTTCCGGAATTTCATATACACGCATCCAGAATACTTTTCCTTTTTGAGTAAAGAACAACATATATTGATGGTTGGTCGCGACAAAAAGATGCTCTAAGAAATCTTCATTTCTCGTTGCACTTCCTTTTTGACCTGTACCACCTCTATTTTGCGTTTTATATTCCGATAAATCGGTACGTTTTACATATCCTGCATGAGAAATAGTGACTACAACATTAGAATCCGGAATCATGTCTTCAATATTCAAATCACCTCCAGCATATTCAATTACAGATCTTCGTTCATCACCATATTTATTCTTAATCTCTAAAAGCTCTTCTTTGATAATCTCCATTCTTCTGTCTTCATTGCCAAGGATAAATTTTAAATCTTCTATCAATTTCATGATATCTTCATACTCCGATCTTAATTTATCTTGCTCTAATCCAGTTAACTGACGTAATCGCATTTCAACAATGGCACGAGCTTGAATTTCAGTTAATTCAAATCGTTCCATTAATTTTTCACGAGCCTCGTCGGCATTACTAGAAGCACGAATAATTTTGATAACCTCATCAATATTATCACTGGCAATAATTAAACCTTCTAAAATATGAGCACGAGCTTCTGCTTTGGCTAATTCAAACTTAGTACGGCGTACAACTACTTCGTGACGATGATTTACGAAATGCTTGATTAAACTTTTTAAGTTTAACATTTCTGGTTTACCGTTAACTAAAGCAATATTATTTACGCTAAATGAAGTTTGTAAAGCGGTGTATTTGTATAATTTATTTAATACAATATTCGGAATGGCATCACGTTTTAAAACATAAACCAAACGTCGACCTTTTCTACTCGTTTCATCACGAATAGTCGAAATACCATCAATTTTTTTATCATTGATCAAATCAACAGTCTTTTTCAATAAATCAGCACCATTTACTTGATAAGGAAGCTCGGTCACAATAATACATTCTCGACCGTTTATTTCTTCAAAATTAGCTTTTGCTCGCATTACGATTCTACCACGACCTGTTAAGAAAGCCTCACGAACACCATCATAACCAAAAATAGTTCCTCCTGTTGGAAAATCAGGAGCCTTGATATGCTGCATTAATTCTTCAATCTCAATCTCTTTATTTTCTATATAGGCAATTGTACCGTCAATCACCTCTGATATATTATGCGGAGCCATATTCGTAGCCATACCAACTGCAATACCCGATGCACCATTGATTAATAAACTTGGCACTCTAGTAGGAAGAACGGTTGGTTCTTGCAGGGTGTCGTCAAAATTCAACCGATGATCAACAGTATCTTTATCAATATCGGCAAGCATATCTTCAGAAATCTTGCGCATTCTTACCTCTGTATAACGCATTGCTGCCGGGCTATCACCATCCGGTGAACCAAAGTTTCCTTGTCCGTCAACTAATTCATAACGCATGCTCCAGTCTTGAGCCATTCTTACCATCGCATCATATACAGAAGTATCTCCATGTGGATGGTATTTTCCTAAAACTTCCCCTACAACTCTCGCAGATTTTTTATGAGCTCCAGTAGCCTTAATACCTAATTCATGCATACCAAATAAAACTCTTCTATGCACAGGTTTTAAACCATCCCTTACATCAGGCAATGCTCTAGAAACGATAACAGACATTGAATAATCAATGTATGCAGATTTCATTTCATCTTCAATATTTATAGGAATTATTCTATCGTGTTCAGCCATTTTTTAAGTGTATTTAATCTATTTTTTTAAGCGGACACAATATACAACTATTCTTATTTTTAGAGTGTTATGGTCAGTTTTTTCTTAAAAAATTTATTAACAATTTAACATAACTATTTAATTGAATTTTAGTAACTTAGTCTTATGTTAAAACTTACTCATTTGTAATGAATAAGTGAAAAAATCTACTAAATTTACCGTATAAAACAATGAGAATGGACGATAATTTTTCACCAAAAGTAAAAGATGTTATAGCTTATAGCAAAGAGGAAGCACTGCGATTAGGGCATGATTTTATAGGTACAGAACATTTGATGTTAGGTATTCTGCGCAAGGCAAATGGTGAGGCTTTTGAAATTTTGAATTCCTTTGGAATTAACTTTGCGGTACTCCGAAATAAAATAGAATCACTTCACCCTTCCAACACTGCTTTACCCGATGGAAACGATAAGAAAAGTTTGCATCTTACTAAGCAAGCAGAAAAGGCTTTAAAAACAACTTTTTTAGAGGCAAAACTATACAAAAGTGATGCCATTAGCACTGCTCATTTACTGCTTTGCATATTAAGAAATGAAAATGATCCTACGACTAAAATATTGCACAATTTTGATATTTTTTATGAGGATGTAAAAGAGGTTTTTCAACAAATGTTTAGCGAAAATAAAGAGGATATTACAGAAAGCCCTAAAGCGGAAACACCACATGAAGAAGATTTTAACGAACCACAAAACAATCCTTTTGACAGTTCAAAAAGTAAAGTGGTAAAAAAATCAAAAACACCAGTTCTAGATAATTTCGGTCGAGATTTAACCGTCATGGCAGAAAATGGCAAATTAGACCCGGTGGTGGGTCGGAAAAACGAAATAGAACGTATTTCTCAAATTTTGAGTCGCCGTAAAAAAAACAACCCAATTCTGATAGGAGAACCAGGTGTTGGTAAATCAGCTATTGCCGAAGGTCTAGCCTTGAGAATCATTCAAAAAAAGGTATCAAGAATTCTTTTCAATAAGCGAATAGTTTCTTTAGATTTAGCAAGTTTAGTTGCCGGTACAAAATACCGCGGCCAATTCGAAGAAAGAATGAAAGCGCTTATGAATGAACTCGAAAAAAATGATGATATCATCTTATTTATCGATGAAATTCACACCATCGTTGGTGCTGGCGGAGCAACAGGTTCTTTAGATGCTTCTAATATGTTTAAACCTGCACTTGCACGAGGTGAAATTCAATGTATTGGAGCGACAACATTAGATGAATACCGTCAAAATATTGAAAAAGATGGCGCTCTCGAAAGACGTTTTCAAAAAGTAATCGTTGAACCAACAAGCGTAGATGAAACTATTCAAATTTTGAATAATATCAAAAACAAATACGAAGATCATCATAATGTACGGTATACCGATGATGCGATAAAAGCTTGTGTAACTCTTACAAATCGCTATATGACTGATCGGTATTTACCCGACAAAGCCATTGATGCGCTTGATGAAGCCGGTTCTCGAATTCATATTACCAATATTGTGGTACCAAAACAAGTTCTCGAATTAGAGAAAAAATTGGAAGAAATACGTGAACAAAAAAATCAAGTAGTAAAAAGTCAGAAATACGAAGAAGCAGCACGACTTCGTGATGATGAAAAACGTACCGAAAAAGAATTGGAAATCGCTCAGGCAGCCTGGGACGATCAATCTAAATTACATAAAGAAGTTGTAACCGAAGATAATGTTGCTGAAGTAGTAAGCATGATGACAGGTATTCCTGTAAATAGAATCGCTGAAGCAGAAAGCAAACGATTGAAAGATTTACCTAATTTGATCAAAGGGAAAGTTATCGGACAAGATGAAGCAGTTGCTAAAGTTGTGAAAGCGATTCAACGAAACCGCATCGGATTAAAAGATCCGAATAAACCAATCGGTTCATTTATTTTCTTAGGTCAAACGGGAGTTGGAAAAACCCAATTAGCTAAAGTTTTGGCTAGTGAATTGTTTGATTCTCCAGATGCTCTCGTTAGAATTGACATGAGTGAATACATGGAAAAATTTGCTATTTCGCGATTGATCGGAGCACCTCCTGGCTATGTTGGTTATGAAGAAGGCGGTCAATTAACCGAAAAAATTCGGCGTAAACCCTATGCTGTGGTTTTATTAGATGAAATTGAAAAAGCGCATCCGGATGTTTTTAATATGTTGTTGCAAATTTTAGATGACGGTTACATCACCGATAGCTTAGGTAGAAAAATCGATTTCAGACATACCATTATAATAATGACTTCCAATATCGGTTCTCGTCAGTTGAAAGATTTCGGACAAGGAGTTGGGTTTGGCACATCGGCGAAAAAAGCGCAAGTAGATGCAGATGCAAAAAGTGTTATTGAAAATGCTTTGAAGAAAAGTTTTGCACCTGAATTCTTAAATCGAATTGATGATGTAATTATATTCAATTCTTTAGAACGCGAAGATATTCACTCGATAATCGACATCGAATTAGATAAATTGCTTGCTCGTTTGACAAAATTAGGTTATAATCTAAAAATTAGTGAAGAAGCAAAAGATTTCATCGTTGATAAAGGTTTTGACAAGCAATATGGCGCTCGACCTTTAAAAAGAGCTATTCAAAAATATATTGAAGACGCTTTAGCGGAAGAAATTGTAAATGCAAATCTAAATGAAAACGATACCATTTACATGGATTTGGATAAGGCTAAAGATATTTTGAAAATTAAGATCGAAAAAGGTAAAGTATCTAAAAAAGAATAACATATTTATACCTTAACTAGAATTAAAAAAATCCTCCAAAAATTAATCATTTGGAGGATTTTTTTGTGAATGCTTTTTTTCATTTACTACATTGAATTAAAGAATAATGTTTAAAATGGGAACTTTAAGATGCATAAATTAAAATCGAATCTAAAATTACTATTTAGCCTAAAGTAAACCAACATAAACTTGATTATGAGTCATATACATTATCATTGAGAATAATATATTTTTTCTTCTAAAAAAATAGCAAAATGACAAAGATTTCGAATCGTTATAAAAAAAAATGAATAAATACGTTTTATATTTTACGGATTAAAAAAATAAATTATATTTGCGAAGTGTTACAAAAATCAGCAAACATATCTACTTCAAATGCATACCGTTTTTCAACGGTTAACACGACTATTTTCGCAACCACCCATTAAGGGTTATCTATCTATATTTCACTCCGTACCTATATATCTTTTTTATGAATTCATGAAAAATCGATATCACTCTAAAATTAATTATAAAGTTTAAAATAAATTAAAATGATTGTTTCAAAATTCGGCGGAACTTCTGTTGGTTCTGCTAAAAATATCGAAAAGGTAATTCAAATAATTACTAATAAAAGTGAAAAAACAGTAGTAGTTGTTTCCGCTATGGGAGGTGTCACAAACTTGTTGATTCAAGCATCGGAATTGGCTTTAAAAGGAGATGAAAAACACCTAAATATTCTTGAAGAAATTCGTTTAAAACATATAAAAACAATTGAAGATTTAGTACCTAAAAATAATCAAGTAAAAATCAAAGAATTTGTAACAGAACAATTAGATAAATTAAAAGACACTCTAAATGGCGTTTTTCTATTGAATGATTTATCGCAAAAGTCTGCTGCAAAAATTGTGAGTCTAGGTGAAATCTTATCGTCAAATATCATTACCGAAGCGATGAAAGCAAAAGGTTTGAATGTCGTTTTAAAAGATAGCCGTGAACTAATAAAAACCAATAGCAATTTCAGTCAAGCAACTGTTAACTACAAAGATACCTATCAAAATATACAAAATTTCTTTTTGAAAAATGAAAGCGACATTGTATTGGTTCCAGGGTTTATCGCCTCAAACGACACCAACGAAACTACAACTTTAGGCCGCGGTGGTTCAGATTTTACAGCAGCAATTTTTGCTAATGTGGTAGATGCTGAAATTCTTGAAATTTGGACAGATGTAAGCGGAATGTTTACTGCAAATCCACAATTGGTAAAAGAGGCCAAACCTATTGACCAAATCTCGTACCAAGAAGCAATGGAATTGTCTCATTTTGGTGCAAAAGTGATTTATCCTCCAACGATTCAGCCAGTTTTAGATAAAAAAATTACGATTGTTATTAAAAATACCTTTGCTCCCAACGATGCCGGAACTTTGATTTGCGAAAATACCAATGGCAACAAATCTACCGTAAAAGGTATCAGTCATATCGAAAATATAGCCTTACTTACTTTAGAAGGAAATGGAATGGTTGGTGTTCCCGGAATTTCAAAACGTTTGTTTGAGGCTTTATACCAAAAAAATATCAATGTAAAATTCATCACACAAGCTTCAAGTGAACATTCCATTTGTATCGCAATTGAAGTTGAAGAAGCTGAATTTGCAAAAGAAGCAGTAGATTCAGAATTTGAATACGAAATTTTACAAAAAAAAATAAATCCTCTTACTGTTGAAAAAGATTTAGCCATTATTGCCCTTGTCGGAGATAACATGAAATCTCACCAAGGAATTAGCGGTAAAATGTTTAGCAGTTTAGGACATAATAACGTTAATATTAGAGCGATAGCGCAGGGTTCAACAGAAAAAAACATCTCAGCAATCATAGCAAAAAAAGATGTGAAAAAAGCCTTGAATACATTGCATGCCACCTTTTTCGAAGACCATATCAAGCAAATAAATTTATTTGTTGTCGGCGTTGGAAATGTTGGTAGTAAACTCATCGAACAAATTGCAAAACAACAAACCTATTTATTACAAAATTTACATGTGAATTTGCGAGTGATCGGACTTTCAAACTCGAGAAAAATGTTTTTTGAAGAAGAGGGAATTTCTCTGAAAAATTGGAAAAATCAACTTGAAAATGAAGGAGAAACAGCACATATTGACAACTTTTACAATCGAGTAAAAAAACTCAATTTGCGCAATAGCGTATTTGTTGATAATACCGCCAATGAAAAATTACCTGCGATGTATGCTAAATATTTGCGAGATAGCATTGCAGTGGTGGCTTGCAATAAAATTGCTTGCTCTTCCAATTTTGAAAATTATCAAAATCTGAAATATTTATCGCGAAAATATAATGCTCCATTTTTATTTGAAACCAATGTTGGAGCAGGTTTACCAATAATTGACACGCTTCAAAATTTAATTAATTCTGGTGATGAAGTAACACAAATTCAAGCCGTTTTATCGGGTAGTTTGAATTTTATTTTCAATAACTTTGACGCAGATCACGCTTTCGTGGAAGTAGTACATCAAGCAGGAATCGAAGGCTATACAGAACCTGATCCTAGAATTGATTTAAGCGGTGTCGACGTTATGCGTAAAATTCTAATTCTATTACGTGAAAGTGGTAAAAAAATGGAACTTACGGATATAGAAAATGATTCCTTTTTACCAAAATTATCTTTAGAAGCAGATAGTGTAGCTGACTTTCTAAAAACCTTAAAAATAGAAGCAGTTCACTTTGAAAAATTGCGAAAAGATGCCGAAAAAAAGGGCTGTCGTTTAAAATATGTAGCCGAATTTAAAGATGGTAAAGCAAAAGTAGGTTTACAGCACATTCCGAGCGATCATCCATTTTACAACTTAGACGGTAAAGATAATATTGTTTTGTTTTACAGCAAACGATATAAAGATCAACCTTTAATTATCAAAGGTGCCGGTGCCGGTGCAGATGTTACTGCATCCGGAATTTTTGGCGACATCATTAGAACAGTTAATACATAATTTCTTAAAAAAAATGAAAAGGAAATAGTTAATGGAAGAGATTAAAATTTTTGCACCAGCTACAATTGCCAATATATCTTGCGGATTCGATGTTCTCGGATGTTGTTTAGATGCTATTGGCGATGAAATGGTTATCCGAAAATCACCAAATAAAGGCATTAAAATAACCAAAATCGATGGTGTTGATTTACCTTTGGAAACCGAAAAAAATGTAGCAGGAGTTTCTGGCTTGGCTTTACTAAAATCTTATTCCAAGTCTATTGATTTCGGATTTGAAATTGAAATTTACAAAAAAATAAAGCCAGGAAGTGGTATTGGTAGCAGTGCCGCAAGTGCTGCAGGAACGGTATTTGCCATTAACGAACTTTTAGAACATCCTTTTGACAAAACCCAATTGGTAGAATTCGCTCGAGAGGGAGAACGTTTGGCTTGTGGAGCTCCAATTGCTGATAATGTTGCTCCGGCCATTTTTGGCGGATTCACTTTGGTAAAAGAAACTAATCCTTTACAAATCATACAATTACCAAGTTTAAAAGGACTTTACGCCACTATTATTCATCCGCAAATTGAAATAAAAACAGCCGATGCAAGAGCTATTCTTCCTACACAAATTTCTTTAGAAGATGCCACTAAACAATGGGCAAATTTAGGTAGTTTAGTACATTCGTTGCATACTAATGATATAAAATTATTTTCAGAGTCATTAACCGATTATATCGTTGAACCTCACCGTTCTACTTTGATACCTGATTTTGACAAGGTGAAGAAAAGTGCGATGAAATCTGGTGCTTTGGGCTGCGGAATTTCCGGCTCGGGACCTTCAATTTTTACGTTTAGCAAAAATGAAGAAATTGCTAAAAAAGTGGCTAGCGCTATTGCGGAAGTATACCAAAAAAATGGAATTCCATTTCAAGTGTATATTTCAAAAATTAATACAAACGGAATTAAAATAATTCATAAAAAATAATGAAATTTTACAGTTTAAATAAGCAATCGAAAAAAGTAAATTTTCAAACTGCGGTGACACGAGGTATTGCTCCGGATAGGGGTTTATACTTTCCAGAAAAAATAAAACCACTTTCAAAAGATTTTTTTGAGAATATTGAAAAATATTCCAAAGAAGAAATTGCCTTTGAATTGATTCGTCAATTTGTTGGAAATGAAATTCCTGAAAAAGAATTAAAAACAATTATTAAAAACACACTTTCTTTTGATTTTCCTCTAGTTCCCATTGAAAAAGATATTTATTCTTTAGAGTTATTTCATGGTCCAACAATGGCTTTTAAAGATGTTGGGGCTCGTTTTATGGCTCAATGCTTATCTTATTTCAACAAAAACAACAAAAAAGAAGTTACTGTTTTGGTCGCAACTTCTGGAGATACCGGAGGTGCCGTTGCCAGCGGATTTCTAGGTGTAAAAGGGGTTAATGTAGTTATTCTTTATCCTAGTGGAAAAGTTAGTGATGTGCAAGAAAAACAACTAACTACCTTAGGCGAAAATATTCGAGCAATTGAAGTCGATGGCAATTTCGATTTTTGTCAGCAAATGGTCAAAAATGCATTTTTAGATGAGGGTATCACTAAAAAAGTGCAACTTACCTCTGCAAATTCTATCAATGTTGCCCGTTGGTTACCACAAATGTTTTATTTTGCTTTCGCCTACCAACAACTTAAAGAAAAAAATAAAAAAGTTGTTTTCTCTATTCCAAGTGGAAACTTTGGTAATATATGCGCTGGAATGATGGCGCAAAAATTAGGTTTACCTGTAAACCATTTTATAGCTGCAACCAATGCAAATGCCGTTGTACCAAATTATTTGGAAACTGGAAGCTATATACCTATAAATTCAATTCCAACAATTTCGAATGCAATGGATGTTGGTAATCCGAGTAATTTTATTCGTATTCAAGAAATTTACAATAATGATTTAGACAATCTGAAAAAACACCTTACCTCCTATTCATTTACCGATAATCAAACGCGAGAAGCAATGGAAAGTATCTTTAAAAAAGATGGATATATTGCTGATCCGCATGGTGCAGTGGGATATTTGGGCTTAAAAAAATACGGTAAAACAAAACAAGATTTTCAAGGTGTCTTTTTAGAAACGGCACATCCTGTAAAGTTTTTAGATGTTGTTGAACCGGTTATCGATAATACCATCCCTTATCCTCCACAAATAGAAGCTATTATGTCAAAACAAAAAGAAGCAGCTTTTATTAAAACATATGAGGAATTAAGAGACTTTTTATTGCTTTAATAGATAAAATGAAAAAGATTCCCCTTTTCAGGGGAATCACATTTTTTTTCAGGGGAATGACAATTTTACTTGAAAAACGTGGACTAAGCATCAAATAATACCTCTTTTCAATCAAAAAATAATTACCTCCAACCCTATTTTTTATAATACTTTTTGAACTTTATATAGGCAATAACACTTAATACAATCGAAATTGCTAGCCAACCCCATATTTGATTTGGTACGGCTGCTGATTCTCCTTTTGCGTAAGAATGTAATCCGGATAATAAGTGATTTACACCTAAATAGGTCATTAAAATAGATGCAAATGCAAAAACCGACATCATATTAAAGGTGTACTTGCTTTTTAATCCAGGGATTAATCGCATGTGCAATACAAAAGAATAAATCATGATACTAATCAAGGCCCAAGTCTCCTTCGGATCCCAACCCCAATAGCGACCCCAACTTTCATTTGCCCAAATACCGCCTAAAAAGTTACCAATTACTAATAAAACCAAACCAACCGTTAAAGCCATTTCATTTATAGTAGTTATCTCATTGATAGCTAATTGTAGCTTTGCTTTATTATTTTTTGTCGTTACGGCATATAAAATTAAAGATACCATACCGAGAATCATTCCAATGGTAAACGGACCGTAACTTGCAACAATAATCGCAACATGCACCATCAACCAATAAGAATCTAATACTGGTACTAAATTACCTATGGAAGGATCCATCCAATTCCAATGTGCCACCATGAGCAGCATTGATGTTACAAATGTTGTTGCAGCTAATGTCAACGGTGATTTTCTCCCGAAAAGGAAACCGAAAAGCATGGTTGCCCAAGAAACATAAATCATCGACTCATAACCGTTACTCCATGGCGCATGGCCAGAAATATACCAACGAATACCCAAACCTACTGTGTGATATATAAAGAGTAAGAAAATTGCTATAGAACTGATTAAAATAAGGGTCTTTATAAATTTATTATTCTTGAATATATTGATAATTACGAAAATAAAGAGTACCAAACTCGCCAGCATATATTTCCAGAACAAGCCTTTAAAAATATCGTGCTTGTTATAAAACAACTCTAATTTCACCTTTTTTTCCGATGGCATAACAGTACCACCAAACTTGCGTTGGTATTTATGAATTCCATCTAAAAGCTCATTGGCTTTTGTATAATCTTTTGAAGTTGTAGCTGCAGTTACTTCTTGCATATAAAGCGGAAGGATGTTCGATACAAATAAAGAATCTCCCCCTTTAAAACCTGCATGACTAACTTGTGGCAAAGCAAACCATTTATTATCAGGATCATTTGCTAGAGGGAAAAATTTAAAAATTCCGCCTTCCAAGGTTCCAAATAGCAAGTTTGCTCTTCCATCCACATTTAAAACGCTTTCTTCGTATTTATCTTTAATCTTTTGTTTGTGTGCTTTGGCAACTTCTTCTTTTAATTTGTACTCGCCTTTATCTGTAAATAAATCAGAAAAACGAGCGTATTTTTGGTCATGAGGTATACCTATTAGATCTCGTAATTTGGTATTGTCTTTTTTGATATATATAAATGGCACAAAATACCAAGCTCTAGGATTCGCAATTAGAGAAACCAAAACCTGATTTGCATCGAGATTTTCATAGGTGTCTTTTTTACTTACTTTTCGCAATAATTCTGAGGCAAATGTATTTACAGGTTTCATTCTACCGCCTTCATCTTGAATGACTAATTCTCCAAATCGTTCGGCATGTGCTTTATCTATTTGTTGTGCTGTAATTAAAGAATCAATTACCTTTAAATTATTCGTTACTTCATGGTTATGCTGCGCAAAAGAACTCATCGAGATAATCAGTGCAATAATCAACAATTTTTCTTTCTTTTTATGCACTTTCTCTAAACTGTTTCGTAAAAATGCAAAGCGTGACTTCTTAACGAATAAGGTGAAAATTAACCCCATAAATAATAAAAAATAACCAATATAAGTTGTCCAAGTTCCAACTTGATCATGGTTGACTGATAAAAATGTTTGTTCTACTTCGCCGGTATCGTTATAACTTGATTGAAAGAAACGATATCCTTTATGATCTAACACATGGTTCATAAAAATTCTAAAATCAAAAACGTTGTCTCCATCAACAACAGTAATTTCACTGGCATAGGATTTGGGACTCCTAGAACCAGGGTACCTTTCTAATTGAAAATCGTTCAATTTTATCGAAAACGGAATCTGAAATTGTCTTGAGCCATAAGCTAATCGGAAATTCAATCCATCTTGAGAAAAAATAACAGGAGCATTCAAACTCAAACTACTCCCAAAAAGTGTATAATTTTTTTTGGTATTTTGAGTTACTACTTCTACCTCTAATAAATCTTGTTGATGCTCATCTTTATTACCTGAAATCATTTTCATTTTACCTGTTATAGGAGCCTCGGTAACAACGAATTGCATGGTACCCACTTGGTATAAAGAACGCAACATAAAAGGTTGTACAGAATCTTGCGCTACTCGCAGTTTTTCTTGCGTAACCATAATCATGTTAGTTCCTTCAACAGGTGAGTTAATTTTTAAAACCCCATCTTCGGTAAAAATATTGATTGCTCCTTCGGTTCGTTTTTCAAATGAGATCAAGGTATTGTGCATGTTTACCATTTCACCTGCTTTTATAAAATGGTCATGCCTCCCACCACCACCGGATTCTACAATTTTAAGAAATTTATCACCACTTTCACTAAGCTCTAATTTTTCATAGGCATTCGGAATATAATTTACATAATTAACGGTAATTGGCTGTCCTTTAAAATCGGTTTTAATTTCAAAATCATTTCCACCACGAACAAAGTTTAAAAATTTTGTTGTTAGACCAATAAAAGAACTTGAATTATCTGGGTCTTTAGCAAATAAATATGGCCTATAAATTGTGGGTTTCTGTTCCTTATCATCATCGATATGAACGCTCAAATAGGCTCGTTCTGACAAAACTAAATTTGTAGTTTCACCTTCATAAATTGGCATTGTACCTTCATAACTAATATATCTTGTGATACCGGCGCCTAGAATTATAAGTATAAAGGATAAATGAAATAGCAATACCGAAAACTTTTCAAAACGCAATAAATTATACTTTTTAATATTGCCGATGAAATTAAGTATGAATAATATCATAATACATTCAAACCACCAGGCATTATACACTAAAGCTTTTGCTGTTTGAGTACCGAAATCGTTTTCAATGAACGTTGCAATTGCCATGGCCAATGCAAATAATAAAAACAAAACTCCGGTTAACTTGTTGGAAAATAAAATATTATATATTTTTTTCATTACGTGAATTTAGGTTTTTCTTCGATGGGCTAAAATAATGAAAAAAAGATGTATGAATTTGATTTATATCATATTTTTAAAAAGCTTCTTTTTCGTAAACGATTATTTCATTCATTATCTTTTTCCCTTTTAAATTCATTAAAAAAATCGAATTTTTAATTAGTTGCATCTACAACTAATTAAAAAACAAGTATCTTTGCGCCACTAAAAAAAATAATGGAGGATCTATTAAAATTCGAAAAAACGCTTATTCCTTGGATTGGAAAGATTGCAAAATTTGGATCTATCTATTTTAAGGAAACACTCTTAGAACATGGCATGCACCTATCAAAAGAACAGTTTTTGGTTTTAAAAAAATTACATGAAATCGATGGTCGATCCCAAAATGATTTAGCTTTTATCACGGATCGAACTAAAACGGCTTTGACGCGTTTAATCAATACCATGGAAAAAAAAGAGTTGGTCTTTCGTGCTATTTCGAAAGAGGATAAAAGAATTAATCATGTTTTTTTAAGTGAATTGGGCAAAAAAACTTTTAAAGAAGCCCTACCTGTTGTTTTTAAAATTATTGATGAATTGCAGTCGGGTATCAGTCAAAAAGATATAGAAAAAACGATACAGGTATTAAACCAAATACAGATAAATCAGTATAAAAAAATAAAAATAAATTAAATCTTTTTTCATGAGAAAATATATTACAATTGGTCTTGGAATTATTATCATCGTTGCAGCATATTTTGCAATGGTTTGGATGGAAATAATTAATAAAAAACCAGAAAGAGCAGCAAAAAAAATTGTGAACACTATTTTTATTGATACCGTTCAAAATCAAGATATTCCGATTGTAATCAACGCTAACGGAACTTTATTTGCTAAAAATAAAATCGAAATTTACAGTGAAGTTCAAGGTGTTTTACAAGTAACTTCTAAAGAATTCAAACCAGGTAATTCTTACCAAAAAGGAGAAGTTATCTTACGAATTAACAATGAAGAGCACTATGCAACCCTACAGGCTCAAAAAAGTAATTTATACAATTCGATTACTTCCATAATGCCGGATATTCGTTTAGATTTTCCGGAGGAATACCCAAAATGGGAAAAATATATTACCAATTTTGATTTTAATAAAGCAACTCCAGACTTGCCGCAAACCAATTCCGATAAGGAAAAATTCTTTATTTCAGGCAGAAATATTTACACCGCTTATTACAACCTGAAAAATATGGAAGTGCGATTGAGTAAATATGTTATTCGGGCACCTTATCAAGGTGTATTGACTGAAGCTTTGGTAAATCCGGGCTCTCTGGTTCGACAAGGACAAAAATTAGGTGAATTTATCAATCCGAATGTTTATGAAATGGAAGTTGCCATTCATGCGAAATACATGAATTTATTACAAAAAGGAAACACCGTAGAACTGCATAATTTAGAAAAAACCAAAACTTGGCAAGGAACTATCGTTCGAGTAAATGGAAAAGTAGATCAAACCACGCAAACCGTTAAAGCATTTATTCAAGTTGCCGGAGAAGGTTTGAGAGAAGGCATTTACTTGGAAGCAAATTTAGTGGCTAAATCGGAAAAAGATGCTTTTGAAATACCTCGAAAATTACTGGTGAATAATGAAAGTGTTTTTGTCGTTAAGGATAGCATTTTAGATTTGGTAAAAGTAAATCCGGTTTATTTTAAAGATAAAAGTGTCATTATCAAAGGTTTGAAAAACGGAAGCGTCGTTTTAGCGAAAAGTGTTCCCGGAGCCTATGCCGGAATGCCGGTACAGGTCTTTCAAGATACAACAACGGAACAATAGGGGGCATTTTTAAAGACAGATAATACATGAAAAAAATAATCACTTACTTTATCAAATACGATATTGCAGTAAATATCATTATTCTAGCCTTTGTGATCTTCGGAATTATTGGCTATTTCTCGATGAAATCTTCCTTTTTTCCTTTAACAGATTCTAAAAACATTACCATTCAGCTGATCTATCCAGGTGCTTCACCTCAAGAAATGGAAGAAGGTGTGGTTATAAAAATTGAAGATAACTTAAAAGGGGTTGTTGGTATTGACCGGATAACTTCTGTTTCACAATTCAGCAAATATCAACGTAGAAATAGAAACCGGTAAAGATATTGACGTCGTTTTAGCCGATGTTAAAAATGCAGTTGACCGGGTACCCTCTTTTCCTACAGGTTTAGAACCTCCTGTAATTGCAAAAATTGAAAACGTCGCGCCTACCATTAATTTTACTGTTAGCGGAAAAGACATGAGTTTAAAAACTCTCAAAGATTATGCGCGAGAAATCGAAAATGATTTGCGAGGTATGGATGGAATTTCACAAGTTTCTTTGACGGGTTTTCCGTTGGAAGAAATGAAATTGCCGTTCGAGAAATTGATTTGCGTGCCTATAAACTTACTTTTACGGAAGTTGCAAAAGCCGTTCAACAATCGAATCTTTTGATTACAGGTGGTAATATTAAAACCGAAAGTGAAGATTATTTGATTCGGGCAAAAAACAGACGTTATTATGGTGATGAATTAAATTTTATTATTGTAAAATCCGATCCTTCCGGAAATATTGTCTATTTAAAAGATATCGCTGATGTTAACGATATTTGGAATGAAAACCCCGATCGTTTATTTTATGATGATGCTATTGCTATTGAAATTCAAATCAATAATACTAATAATGAAGATTTACTGCAATCGGCGGAAGTAATTAAGAATTACATTAAAATTTTTAACGAACAACACGACAACATAACCCTAAATATTTCAAGTGACCGTTCGGTAACATTAAACCAAAGAACCGAATTACTAGCTAGAAATGCAATTGCCGGAGTATTACTGGTTTTGCTATTTTTATCGATGTTTTTAAATGTGCGCATTGCCTTTTGGGTCGCCGCAGGTATACCAATAGCATTTTTTGGCATGTTTATATTTGCTTCTGCTTTGGGTGTGACAATCAATGTTTTATCTCTTTTCGGGATGATAATCGTGATCGGTATTTTGGTAGATGATGGTATTGTAGTTGAAAACATTTACCACCATTACGAATTAGGTAAAAGTCCGATACGAGCCGCAATTGACGGAACACTTGAAGTTGTTCCTCCTATCGTTTCAGCAATTATTACTACAATGCTCGCATTTTCAACTTTTTATTTTTTAGATGGGCGTATGGGAGACTTTTTTAAGGAAGTGTCTACAGTAGTAATTTTAACTCTGGGAGTATCCTTAATTGAAGCAATGATTATTTTGCCGGCACATATTGCACATTCTAAAGCACTAGTAAAAAATAGAAAAGCTTCTACCGGCGTATTTAAAATCTTCAAGCAAATTAATATAAAATCAGATCAAGGCTTGATGTACTTTCGGGATAAAATATACGCACCCTATTTGCGTTTTTTCATGAAGCATAAATTCTTAGGTTTCGCCATACCTATTGCCTTGCTAATCTTTTCAATTGGAGGAATTAAAAGTGGAATGGTAAAAACATCCTTCTTCCCATCGATTGCGAGTGATAGAATTGCAATTGACTTAAGCATGCCGCAAGGAACGAACGAAAAAATTACCGATTCTATAATTTCTCAAATCGAAGAGGCTGCTTGGTTAGTTAATGATGAATATACCGAAAAACAAACAGGAGATTTAGAAGTTTTTGAAAATATAATTAAGCGAATCGGTCCTGGAACTTCAAATGCTACTTTGAC
>RCMY010000035.1_pt1 | contig 113655 bp, 116 predicted proteins | sample 2041341 | NCBI WGS metagenome assembly RCMY01 (sample SAMN09708234, study PRJNA481090) | Marine sediment metagenome, whole genome shotgun sequencing project. | reverse complement strand
ATAGTTCTCCTGTTGTCTTATTTACAAGACTAACTTCCACTTCACTATTTTTCTTTCTTCCAACTGGAAGTTAGTTTTAAAATTAAGGGGATAGTAGAAGACTGCCCTCCTGATTCTATTTGACGTTGACAATTCACCGCTGATTCTTTATAATCTCATTATATATGTAATGAAAAGGAAGTAGTAGCATCGCAACCATCTTAGAGAGTCCCTGTCCGGTGAAAAGGGATATGGCCAGTATGTGAACTCGTCTTTGGAGCATGGGCAATGGCCCCGGTTGGACGCGTTATAGTTCCTGAAAGTGAAGCTTAGGCTTAATTAGAGTGGTACCACGGATGTTTACTTCGTCTCTTATCGGAAGAGACGGAGTTTTTTTATTTTGGAGGAGGATACAAATGGCAAATTACGGCAAACACACAGATCTGAAATGGCAGAAAAAATGGGAAGACTCTGGAGTCTTTAGGTTTGTGGAAAACCCAGAAAAAGAGAAACTTTACGTACTGGAGATGTTTTCCTACCCATCAGGAAGCAAGCTGCATGCAGGGCATTGGTTCAACTATGGTCCTACAGATTCCTGGGCAAGAATGAAAAAAATGCAGGGATACAATGTGTTCCAGCCTATGGGATTTGACGCTTTTGGTCTTCCTGCAGAAAACTTTGCTATCAAGACAGGAATTCATCCTATGGATTCCACGCTGAAGAACATCGAAACCATGGAAAAACAGCTGAAGGAAATGGGCGCCATGTTCAACTGGGACCATGAGGTGGTTACCTGTGCCCCTGACTATTATAAGTGGACCCAATGGCTGTTCACAGAGCTCTATAAGAATGGTCTGGCCTACAGAAAGAAAGCACCTGTAAACTGGTGTCCCAGCTGCAACACGGTCCTAGCCAATGAACAGGTGGTGGATGGTGCTTGCGAGAGATGTCAGACATTGGTGATAAAGAAAGATCTGACCCAGTGGTTCTTCAAAATCACAAAATATGCTGATGAGCTTCTGGAAGATCTGGACAAACTGGATTGGCCTGAAAAAACAAAATCCATGCAGAAGCACTGGATCGGACGTTCCTATGGCTCCCAGGTGAATTTTAAAGTTCAGGATAAAGATCTTGATTTTTCTGTCTTCACAACCCGTGTGGACACACTCTTTGGTGTTTCCTATGTGGTATTCGCACCTGAAAATGACATGGTGAAAGATCTGACCACACCTGAACATCAGGCTGAAGTAGAAGCCTATATAGAGCAAGCCAAGATGCAAAATGAGATCGACAGACAGTCTCTTTCCAGAGAAAAGACCGGCGTCTTCACCGGATCCTATGCCATCAATCCAGTGAATGGAAGAGTCATCCCCATCTGGGTAGGTGACTATGTGCTGAACACCTATGGCACAGGAATCGTCATGGCGGTACCTGCCCATGATGAAAGAGATTATGAGTTCGCAAAGAAATACGATCTTCCCATCGAGCGCGTCATCGAAGGTGGAGAATCTCTTCCTTTCACAGAAATCGGACCAATGGTGAACTCGGGAGAATTTGACGGTCTTCAAGGCGATGAGGCCAAAGAAAAGGTGACCAAATGGCTTCAGGACCGTGGTCAGGGAGAACTGAAGGTAAACTACAGACTGAGAGACTGGCTCGTATCAAGACAACGATATTGGGGAGCACCTATCCCAGTGGTTTATTGTGAGCATTGCGGTGAAGTGGTTGTAGAAGAGAAAGACCTGCCAGTAGAACTTCCTTATGATGTGGAATTTGCGCCAGACGGAAAGAGTCCACTCGCAAAGAGTGCATCCTTCCTTCATACAACCTGTCCTAAGTGTGGTGGTCCAGCAACTAGAGAAGCGGATACCTTAGATACTTTTGTATGCTCCTCCTGGTATTATCTGCGCTATGTAGACAATAAAAATGCCGATGCTCCCTTTGACAAGAAGAAAATCGACACCATGCTGCCTGTAGACAAGTACGTCGGTGGACCAGAACATGCTGTAATGCACCTGCTTTATGCCAGATTCATCACAAAAGCGCTGAGAGATATGGGCTACCTGTCCTTTGACGAACCTTTCAAATCTTTGACCCATCAAGGGCTTATTCTTGGTCCTGATGGACAGAAAATGAGTAAATCCAAAGGCAACACCATTTCTCCAGATGAATACATCACCCAGTACGGATCTGATGTGTTCCGTATGTATCTGATGTTCGGATTCTCTTATGCAGAAGGAGGCGCCTGGTCGGATGAAGGCATCCGCTCTGTATCCAGATTTGTAGACAGAGTAGAAAGAAACTTCCACAACATCAGAGATATTCTCCACAGCTCCAGCAGCACAGAAGACCTGAGATCTGAGGATAAAGATCTTCTCTACTGGAACGCCAATGCCATCAAAGGCGTAACAGAAGACTCTGAGAAGATGCAGTTCAACACTGCCATTGCCCGTATGATGGAGCTGACCAATGCCCTCACCAAATACATCCCCATGGAAAAGCATAACCATGAAGTTTTAAAGAAAGTCACTTTAGACTTTATTAGAATTCTGGCACCATTTGCTCCACACTTCTCTGAAGAAATTTGGGAAATGTTTGGAAACGAAGGTTCTGTCTTTGACGAGTCCTGGCCAGTTTTTGATGAAAAAGCTCTGGTGAAGGATGAAGTGGAAATCGCGATCCAGATCAATGGTAAAATCAAAGAACGTATCATGATCCCATCAGATGCCAACGATGAAGAAATCAAAGCTCTGTCTTTGGCAACTTCGGCCATTCAGAAGGAAACCGATGGAAAGGCCGTCGTTAAAGTCATTGTCATCAAGGGAAGACTAGTCAATATCGTTGTAAAATAGACTCTGAAAGAAATATTACCCATGTAAAAATAGCATGTAAAAACAGATGCTGCAGAACAAAAAATCTGCAGCATCTGTTTTTTTATATCACTTTTTCATTCGGATTCTCCAGTAAAAATTGGATGGCATCTTCTTCTGTCAGAGGCTTGGAAATATAGTACCCTTGAAGCACATCACAGTGGTGTTTCTCCAGATACTCTTTCTGCTCCTGAAGCTCCACACCTTCTGCGATGACTGTAAGTTTGATCTTATGGGCCATACTGATCACATCTGCTGTGATGATCTCTTCTTCTGCAGATTCTGTGATTCTGTTGATAAAATACCGGTCTACTTTCACCGTATCTATATTCAGAGACCGCAGCCGCGCAAAGGAGGAAAAACCAGTGCCGAAGTCATCCAGTGCCACAGAAACCCCTAAGCGCTTCACTTCTGCAAGCTTCTCGTTTATGAGTTCAAAATTGTCCATCAGAATGGACTCCGTGATTTCAAACTCCAGGTTTTTACCTGAGACCCCTTTCTTCAGCAGAATCCTGTGAACATCTTTGGTGAAATCTTCTCTTAGAAGCTGAATGAGAGAGATATTTATGGCGATGAGCTGATCATCGTATCCTTCTTCTTTCAACAGATTGACAAAATCACAAGCCTTCGCAAGGATAATTTTTCCCAGGTCATAAATCAGGAGATTTTTCTCCGCAAGATCAATAAACTCCATGGGTGATACTGCTCCTATCCCCTCCACATGCAGTCTTGCTAATGCTTCAAATCCCATGGTTTCATGAAGTTTCACGTTCCACAGCGGTTGAAAATGGAGGGTAAAAGATGTAGTGTCGGTGCCTGTAATCACCTGGCGCAGTGTTTCTTCAACGGCTTCTTTCCGGAGAATGTCATCCTGCATGGTATCACTGTATAGAATGATCTGGCGGTTATCGTAGTGTTTTAAATGTGATAAGGCTAAGGAAACATCCTTTAGCACTTTATCTGAAGAGATATGCATCCCAGTTAGTTCAAGCACTGCTACCTGTACCTCCAGATACTCATCTTTTGAGCCTCCATCCAGTGGTTGCCTGAATACAGCAAGGAGTTTGTTCGCCAGGGAGAGAAGCTCATTTCTTGATTTAAACTCTTCCACCACGATGACAAAACGGTCTGCATTAAATCGGAAGAACATTTTATCCTCACGCAGCACAGTTTTAATTTTTTCAGATACCTGCTGCAGAATCCGGTCCCCATATTTATAACCAAAGGTCATATTGAGTGTCTTGAAATTAGAACAGTTTACAAGCAGCACCGCTCTTCTTCCTTTAGTGGGTGTCACCACCAGGTCTTCCAGATATTCTTCCAGGTAGGTTCCATTGGGAAGTCCTGTGAGCTCGTCATAATAAGCAATCTTAATATTGGACTTGTCTTTTCGGTATGCATAATAAAGAATTGCACCACCAACGCACATCAGAATCAGAAACTCTACAACCCCTTCCATAATGATGCTTCGGACTTCTTCATCCACAAGATTTCTTGGCCAAATGAAAAGGAGTGTTCCTAAATAGTCGTCTTCACTAAAAACAGGAGCAGATACATGAATAATCTCTTCTCCTTCATAGACGCCATGATCGACTACCAGCTTCCGTTCGTCTATATATCTACGTACCGTTTCATCCTTGATCTCATTACCTCTGGTATCTGAGATACTGGATGCAAGAACCTTATATTTGTTGCTGATAAACAGTGCATGATCCACTTCTTGTTTCTCCACGATATCTTCAATGAGATTTTGCAGTTCAAACTGTTGAGTGAACTGATTCAGATTCTCATCCAAAACACCTATCTGAACAAAAGTACTGTCATCTTTGCGGACATATCCAAATTTGTAATATTCTCCGCTGACCGTATCCGGTCTGGACTCTTCCATAAAAGATTCCAACATACTGTTCTTGAAATAAAATGCTGGATGTCCCTCATAGGTTTTCCATCCCACATAGTCTTCAATGTTGCTGGAGAGGATCTCCCCATCCTTGTTATATAGATTGATCTGATCCACCTGAAGCTCTGATGCCAGCTTCTTTAAAGATTCAGTCGTACTGTCATTGTTGTCAATTAGAAGCACCGCTCTACTGGCTACAAGAATTTTATCTTCTAGAAGATTCACTGCAATCTCGTAGGCATCCTGATAATTCAGAAGCGCTGCTGTGTAACTGCTTGCAATATTAAGGGATGATTTCTCCATCATATGATATACATCCGAAACCCGCTCCCGAGCTGTGTAATAGGTTAACGTACCTACCCCTAAGGTAAGAATCAGGAACGGAATGATGAAAAAGCTGAGATCTTTTCTAGTCAGTCTGTCTTTTTTCATATTTACTCACAATACCTTTTGTTTATTTCAGCCGGTCATATCAGTCTATCGGTATATTGTATTTCATCGTGCTGATTTCATGCAGAATTAATCATGATGTCATCGGTTATAGCAACCTTTAAACTCTCCACAAGCCACTACCTCAATGTACCATTTTCTATTATATATCGTCAATATAGAAAAATCTCACTTAGTGAAATTTCCCATGATTCATGCAATAATAGCCCCATCAAAAAACAGGATCTGACTCCTGTCGAAATCAGATCCTGTTTATTTGATGTTATGCTATACTATTTTCCTTCTTTGTACTTCTTCACTTCATCAATGAATGCAGTGGTGTACACATGAAGATCCTTAGGGGATCTTGAGGAAATGATATTTTCGGATACTACCACTTCTTTGTCCACCCAAGTCATTCCTGCGCCTTCCAGATCGGCTTTAATTTTCTTCGTGCTCGTTCCTGTTTTTCCTCTAAGAATATCTGCAGTCACAGGTACCCAACCCGCATGACAGATCATACCAATGGGTTTCCCCTGCTCATTGAACTCTTTCGTCAGCCTGATACAGTCATCCTCAACTCTCAAAATATCAGGAGCGTATCCGCCTGGAATGAGAAGACCATCGTAGTCCTCCGATTTCACTTCATCATAGGATTTATTGGCCTCTGCCTTTAGTCCATATTTCCCTGTGTAGACTTTTTTCTTGTCAAGGGCTACCACATCCACTTCCCATCCTTCTTCTTTGAGACGGATTAAAGGATACCACAGTTCCAAATCTTCAAAGATATCAGCAACAAACGATAAAATTTTCATGGTTTTTCCTCCTAGTACTTATCATTGCTTACATTGTACCGTAAATCTATGCTCCCGCCGTAAACTTTCAAAAGAATTAATGAAGTTTTTACACCTTTCATAGTGCAGTGCATTTTCTTCTATTCACATCATATGTTCTGATGCTGGGCTTTACAGATATACTCCATCACTCTCAGCTCATACCAGATTTCTTTTCCATAAGAAGCTAAGAGCAGTGTCTTGCAATTTTTTTCAAGATACTCTGATAACTTCTTTGTTTCAGCACTTTTTCGTATGGTCAGGACTTGGATCTCATTTCTTCTTAAGAAAAAAGCAATCCGAAGCAGAATCTCCTGGATCTCCTGGTCCTGAAGCTCCACCTCCCATAGAGTCACCGCCATTCTTTTTGCTGCACACTTGAGCTCAATTTTTCCACCAGGCGTAAGAAATATCACGAAAAGAAAACCTTCTTTTTCTTTGACTTCTACCATAGAAGCACCAATATAAATTGACAACTTATCCCGAATGGGCATAAACAGGACCTTCAGCAATGCATCCTTCTCATAGAATTTTTCATTTCCCATTGCAGTCCTCCTTATTCACAAAATGTTTTCAACAATTAATTGAGAATCACTTTCAATTTTGCACAACCTATGTTACTATAAGTACATAACACACACACAACATATTTCGAAATACGAAAGACCGTAATAGTATTTCATATTTCCCCCTTTTATACGAATATGTATACTGAATGAAAGCCTCTGAGTTTCCCCGACTCGGAGGTTTTTCATTGATACTTCTTCTTCTTTCATTGTACCTGATATTAAGAAGAGGAACACTCAGAAGAAAAAAATCTATTGGGGTCTTTCTGCAGAACCAAGAAAAAGAAATACTTCAGGACATTTTAATACTTTTTTGGTAAAATAAGTTCATGTTCTGAGGAATCCTTATTCTTCAGTGCTTTCCTCGGATTTGCCTCAGACCAAATTGATTTGAAGAATCCATCAGATTGTTATATAATGGAGTGGTAAATCAGAGTAAACTTATAAGAATTAAAAGGGAGTTGTTTTAATTGATTAACACAATGACAAACATGATAGAAATTTCTGATGCTGGATATCAGGAATTCAATGACCTGCTGGAAGCCAATGACATTGAGCCTAAGGTTGTAAGACTGGCACTGGCTGGTTTCGGATGCAGCGGTCCAAGATTTGGACTCATGGTGGACGAAGCTACTGACAGTGATGTGGTAGAAGTCATCAAGGATATTACTTTCATCGTGGCTAAGGATCTTTATGATGAATATCAGGGATTCGTGATTCTTTCTGATGAAGAGAACTATGGTGGCGGAATGTCACTAAGACCAAAGAAAATTGATGAAAACATCGGCTGCTCCACCTGCGCAACAGGTTGTGCTGTATAATTGAATCAAAAAGGGGAGATTTTAGAATGGAAACTCTAAAAAAGGAACTTCTTGTGATGAGCGATGCTGCTTATGAAGAGTTTATCCAGTTCCTGAGAAGCAATCAGGTGGAAAAAAACAATATCCGTATCACCTTGGCAGGTTATGCCTGCAGTGGTCCTAGATTTGGACTTATGGTGGATGATAAGAAAGACGGAGATATGGAGACTGTCGTTAAAGATCTGACCTTCTATATCGAGTCTAATCTTTATGATGAATTTGAAGGTTTCCAGATTCTCTCCACAGAAGAAAACCTGGGACAGGGTATGGTCCTAAGACCCAATAAGATCGTGGAATCTGACTGCGGAACCTGCAGCAGCTGCGGCTAACATCAGTTGATTTATACTGAAGAGCCCCATGAAGGAATGTATCCTTCATGGGGCTCTTTTAAATTGCTTCATTCGCTTTTATTTTATTCTGATGATGATTTATCTTGCCCAGTCATGAAGAAGCGCACGCATCACCTGGAGTCCATAGACCGCATCACCTTCTTCTTTATGGCTTTTAATTTTCACCACTTCACCATAAGGCTCCTTTAGAGACAGTTTGTCTCCTTTGACCACCCAAATGGTTTTATGGTGATAGGGTCTCAGTTCAAGCTTTGATTCTCCTAATCCATCGGTGAAATAAATAAGAAGTGTATTTCTTAGATTCTCTTCTTTCAGATAGGAAAATACCGGCGAGAACTTCGTGCCTCCTCTTCTTTTCAGTAGAGGCTTCATATCTTTCAGATTTCTTATGATGTAGTCTCTTCTCACTTCATTGTCACATTCGATGATTCTGATGGTCTCACTGTATGCTCTGGAGAGTGCCAGGATTTCTTTTAAAAAGTCTGTCATGGACTTGTCATCAATACTTCCAGAAATATCAATGGCCACGGTGATATCCGGCACATGGTTTCGGAGTTCTCCACGAAGGTCCATCCGTTCTGGTTGTCTCCGGTTGACCCTTGTGACTGTTTTCTTCTTTCCTTTAGGCAAGGTCCTGATGGCTTTTCGGATAACCTGCGTCCAAGGCACTTCACCTTTCAGCTGATCTTTGACAATCCTTAAAATCTCATCCGGGACACCATTTCTGCTGGCTAGAAGCAGCGTTGATTTCAGCTTGTCTTTTACTTCATCGCTGTCCTCATCCTCTGATTCTACCCATCGGTCATGGACTTCCTCATAGTTCACCTGGTCTTTTTCAAGAAGTTCTTTCGCTTCTTTGGGATGCTCCATGATGGCTTGATGAATCTCCTCAGTATAATACTCCAATGTTTCATTGGTCTTCAGATTCAGGTCAAATCTCATATTCACAGAATTGATGCGTTCCACAAACGCCGGCAGATGATTGATGTACTGATTCACGGAAATGTCCATGGCCAGGTTGATGGCGAGTTTTCTGAACTTATTCTTCAGTGCTTTCTCTCTGCCGTGATGCTTGAGAAGTATATGAAGAATCTCATGTTTGATCATGGCCACTGCTTCCCGCTCCTCCAGCTGCAGAAAAATCTGCGGATTGAAAAGGAACTGTATTTTACTCCCCCTCAGCACACTGGCTGTAGGAAACGGAAGATTGAAATCTATTTCTCTATAGGTATCCCCCATGAAAAGGGCATAGTAATCTTCTCCGCCATTAAGCATCCGAAAGGACAGTTCATTGAGATAAGAAAAAAAGTCTTTGCTGAAGCCCTTTCTTAAAGTGCCCTCTTCCATATAGGCTTTCAAGTCCAAAAGAAGCACTCTTTTCTTTTCCATGAGCTCATCTTTCTCTTGGAACTCTTTGTTGAAATTAAGATCTACCATAGCAATCAAAGAACCCTTCAATAAATAAATCTGAGTTTAGGAGGATAGGGTACACATCCGGATAATCGCTCTTCAGCTCTTTCATCACAGAGATGCGAAGATCCTTGGGCATCAGATTCAGCACTTCAGAGAATCTGTCTGCATGTTTTGGGGTCATATGATCCCGGAGCTTCAGAATCATGTTCTTGGACAGAATATACAGTCTGGAGTGACTTGCCTGACCAATCTCATCCCGGACAAACTGGGACAACACGTCCATCTCATAGAGATCCTCTGTGGAAATGAGAGGGTTCTTGTTGTCTTCCAGGAAAGTCATGAACTCCTGAGCAAGCTTAGTGCCCACATTTCCCTTCACCAGATGGTATAAAGTCTTATTGTCGTAATTTCTTTTTTCAAACACCTTCAACGCATTGGAAACTCTTTCCCAGCTTCTCGGTGTCGCCTTGATATATTCTTCTTCACTGCTGTAGCTGAGATATTCCCGGAAATTGGAAATAAACTGCAGCACTTGCTCGTGTATTTCTCCATCTTCCATTCCCCATCGGATCCACTCTTTCGGGTCTGAGTCCATATGGAACCAGATGAAGCGGTCTTCCTGGGCAGGGTCCATATCCACCACCTGATAGTCGGTGTCCCGGTAGTCGTCCATTTTGTTTGTAGGGTTCATGGCCGCAGCTACAAGCACCCTGTCTGAGAGTTTATATCCGTTGATCTCACGGTTCAGGATGAGATTCATAAGCTCCTGCTGGACACTATGGTCACAGCGGTTGATCTCATCTATAAATAGCATCACTTTACCTGGATTGTTCTGCAGCCAGGTGTCGATCTCCATGAGTTTATGATGGGTTGCATAGTAAGTCTTCCCTGCCACCACCATGGGCAGTCCGCCTATTTCCCCTTCTTTCAAGAGATTGGCATCGATATTCACAAGATACAAGTCATGCTTCTTGGAGAAATCCTTAAGAAGAGAAGTCTTGCCGATTCCGCTTTCTCCGATGATCAGAGGAACAGCCCTGCTCAGCAGAGCCAGTTCCACTGCTTCTAATGTTTCTTTATAATTCATTTACTACTCTCCTATCTGCTCAGTACATAGTCCATGAGTTTCTGCTTTGTCACTCGGGATCCGTGATCTCTGATGAAGTTGACCTTATTGATATCCAAGATCTGAAGCTCCATGAAGTCTCTGATGTAAGACTCAGACACATCCTCTGAAATGAACTTATACTCAAGAACCTCATAAAGCATCGCAACGTCCAGAGAATCATAAATGTACTTCACAATTTTCACGTTGGCAGACAAGTAAAGACGAAGTTCTTCTTCTGTATAGTCACTGACATAGGTGATGGCCTGCTCACTTTTTCCTACAGCGAGAACCTTCGCTTCCAGACATGGCTTTTTCACATATTTGATGGCGCTCCAAAAGCTCTTCACCGCTTCTACCTGAACATCGCAGGATGGCTCTTTTATGTACTGTATGGCATCAAAGTCCCTTTTCACCGCTTCCAGCTGAAGCTCAAGATTCTGATCCTTCACATACTGGATGGCCCAGCCTTTATTCCTCACCGCAGCAAGCTGCACTTCATAAGGCGCATCCTTTATAAACCTCAGGCTGTTCCATCCGCCAAGAACGGCCGTGACCATAACAGCTACAGGAGGATTTTTGATATGCTGTATGGCTGAAGGCGTTTTCTTGACAGCTTCCATCATCACATCAAAGGATGGATTCACCATGTGTCTGATTTCATTTCCATTTTTCTTTACTACTTCCAAATCTTTATCCAGTTCCATTCATATCACATCATTTCTTTATTTTTTCTCTACCTTCCATTATACTATTAAATTTTGTGAAATCAAAGAAAAAGTATCATTCTATCTCAGAACGTGTGCCATAATCTTATAATCTTATAATCTTATAAATCCCCCTTATGAATTCATTGTTTTATGACAGCCCACTGGAGCCACAAGTTTTTTTCTCCGCGACAACATGAAAAAAAGAGCCTCTCAGCTCTTTTTCCCTCTATGCGTGATTAGTAGGTTGAAAACTTAATATTCTCGAGATTAACAAAACCTATCCCTTCACCACGAAAATACACATGTGGTGAAAAAGCATCATAAATCTCCTTAGAAGAAGATACAAAGGTCCCATCCTGTCCAATAAAACAGAACTCTTGTCTCTTTTCATCAGCCAGAACAAAGAACCATTCGGTTTTCATTTCCGGCCTGAAATTGGTACTTTGAACTGTATATATTTTTTCATGAAAAACAGAAGAGTAGATTCGTGTTTCACTTTCCATGCTCAGATCTAAAGCAGGGATTTCTAATTTTCCCTCAAATCTGTCCTCTTTCTGAAACAAATAACAGCTTTTCCTTCCTTCCATTTTCACATGGGTCTCTTCTATCTTAATGCCCTGTCTGTAAACCTCTGCAGGGACTTCTATGTTGACATTTTTCCAGAAAGGCAACTGGTTCAGTATCCATAAAGCTACCGCAGCAAAAATCATCAAATAGAATCCGATTTTTACCTGCTTACTCATTTATTGCCTCCTTATATATGCTAATCATAAATACATTGTATATTTATATTATTTAAAAGTCAATACTTGATTATATAATTTTTAATCTATTATTTTTTCGGTTTATTTCTCTCATTTATCTTTGTATCTTATGTTTTTGGTAATAAAATCCTCCAACAAAGATGAGGATCATGACAAGCAGTGCGGCTCCTTGCATCACCATTGATGTCACCGAGGTCACCTGATGAGAAGTAGCTTCAAATAAAAACCCGACTCTTCCCGTGAAAAAACTGAACGGTGCACTAATAAGTGGTGAGTACATAAACCTCATGGCGAGCTTTCTGCCCATTCCAAAGGGCATATGCTGTGAGCAGAACAGTGCAAGTGAAAGTACGCCAAGGAGATTCGCACCAACGATGCTTTTGACTTCATCCAGATTCTCCTGTGCAAAAACTCCTCCTGCATAAAACCAAAAAGCCATCAGAATCAAGGGCGCTGGATAGCCAAGAGATGGTATGTATTGCACCAGCATATTAAATATAAATCCGATCAGTACTGGTGACAGAATTAGTACGCTCAGTTTTACTTTTCTCATCTCTTACTCCCTTCCTTAGATCCTTTTCCTTTGCATCCTTTTTGGACACATCAGGGTGACTCCTTTTCAGACATCCGCTTACTCCTCTTTTTTTCGGAAAACCAGACTCTCTGCCATCTTCATGATCTCTTCTTCACTGATAAAGCCTCTGATCAAAAATTCCATTTCATTGTTGTGCCATAGAAGCATGCTTCTTCTCCCTTTTAGAACAAGAAACCCTTTGTTTTCTCCAATGTCCACTTCCTTCACTATGGCATTCTCCGTATCAAGATTGTAATCCCCTACAGTACTTGCTTGGAGCATTGAGATCTCTTCTTCTCCATTGGTGTATTTGAAGAGCGCCATATCTGTGTACTCCGTAAACTTCTGAAATACGTAACCTTCCGGCAGTTCCTTTGGAAAGTAATATCCTGAGGGAGCTTTTAAGTCCTCTCTCTTGCCTCCACTGATGTCCACTCTCTGAAATCTTGTATATCTTTCCTGAACCTCTGTGACAAATTCATAGACCTTAGTCCTTACTCCATCTACACTCAAAGTCATCATAGACATGGCGCCTAATACAAGTACAAAGAACATGGCTGCTTTTCTTGTTCCAAACATATAGGGTCTCATTCTTTGCTTCTTCTTGCAGCTCCTCTTCTTCTGATCAAACCAAAGATGGAAATCAGTGGGATATTCCATCTTTAGAATCCGGTCCTGAGACTGGTCCAAAGCTTCCAGGAGATTAAAAAGATGAGCTTCTCCAAGCAGTCTGAAGATTTCTTCAGGCTCTCTCTTTTCAAAAGATTTCATCCTCATCCTCTCCCCATTTTATTTGTACAACCTTAGTAGCTGATCGGATTGCTTGCTTTATCATCCTGCTCAACCAGCATGCCATTTCTATATAGATACACTGATGATTTATAGCGATACTTCCCTGGTCCAACCGTCACTGTATTTGTAATCTTTGCTTCTGTACCATTCACTTTCTTGCTCCAGCTCCCTATGGAGATCCATTGTCCACTGATCTCCTTCTGAAGTGAACCGTAGACATGAAGAGCATCCACATTGTCTCCTGAGGCAATGGTCGTGCAGGATGCTGCACCCGTGCTTGAAATTTCAAAATGATTCCGGTATGTTTCAATATAGAGATACTGAACGCCGATGACATTCTCATCCAAGACCATGTCTATCTCTGTTCCAACAACAGTTAGACTTTTGCTTTGTACGCTCCAAAGAATGATCATAAAAACCATCATCCACCTGAGGATTCTCTTCATGAAAACACCCCCTTCACTATATAAACGGTGAAGGGGGGTGTTTCGTTACACTTTTTTTAAATTATTTTTTAAATTATTTTATAAATATTGATCATTTGTCAGTTTCGTTTCTCTGTTCTTTTCAAGCTCTCTGCAAATCTCATAATCTCTTTCTGAGTAATGGTGCCTCTGACTGTATATTCTTTCTCATCATTCTGCCAATAGAGTTGGTTCTTCTTGCCGTTGGTGATCAGAAAACCAGAGTACTCTCCCACCATCACCTCTTTCACCACAGCGCCTTCTGTATTGAAGGTGAAGTCCCCTGCGGTGTCAAACTGATAGAAAATGATTCTTTCCTCGCCCTTTGTAAAAATCATATTCACGATATCGTAGTCTTTAGAGTACTCCTTCAGCGTGTAGCCTTTGGGCAGAAGCGTTGGATAATCATAGTTGTCAAACTCAAATAGAGGATCTTGGAACTGAGTCATCTCATCGGTCCTGTAGACTCTCATAGCCGTCTCTTTCATTTCCACCACATACTCAAAGAGTTTATATCTCTGTGCTTCCACTGACAAGGTGGTGATGGCAAATCCTCCCAAAAGGACCAGGAGAAAGATGGCTGCTTTACTGGAAGTGAATCTGTTCCTTTTCTTTTTTCTTTTAGAACTGGTCTCAAGCTTCACAGCCCAGTCCTTCATGGCCTGACTGATTTCAATGGCTTCAATCTGATCTTTCTTTCTGTCCAAGTCTTCTGTGATGTTCATAAGATGCGCTTCCGCTATGGCTTTATAAGTAGCATCCTGTAGAGTGTCCAGCGCTTTATGTCCTTGATTCTTTTTACTCTTCACTGTCATCACCTCCAATGATTTTCTGACAGGCTTTTCTTGCACGAGAGAGCTTTGTCCTAACATTTCCCTCTGTCATATTGAGAAGCTCTCCAATCTCTTTATCTGAGTATTCATAGATATATTTCAGCGTCAGAATGTCCATGTAGCTTTCATTGATTTTCGCCATGAGATCTGCCACATACCTTCTGTCTTCCATTTTCAGGATGTTCAGTTCTGGACTTGCCGTATGCACATCACCAAGGGTATCCCTGAAATCATCCACATTGCTTTCATTTCTCCGTTTTCTCTGATTATACACATCATAAGAAAGCCTTCTGACGATGATCACAAGAAGACCTCTAATGCTTTTAGATTCAGCATCTGTTGTTTCGTCGATATAGTCCGATACTTTAATCATAGCCGTCTGCACAATATCTTCCGCCTCATGATAATCCTGAAGAATTCCATGTGAAATAAAGATCAGTTCTTTGGCATACCGTATATAGATACTTTCCAACCGATTGCGTACCGCTTGATTTTCGATGACAGATAAAAATAGCAAAATATAAACACCTCATTGCCGCTTCTCGTGTTAGTCAGAAGTTCATAAGAGAATATAGAAATATCACCTTCTCATTATATGCCAATGTTCTGATTACATCAATGAATCTATAATTTTCCATCTGCTTCATCTTGGATTTTTGTACTCACTCTATTGAAACTTATTACATACACCAATAGAAGTCCTTTCTTAGACTATTCACTTGGATTTTCATTCTTCTTATAAAAAGCCTGTCACACTCCCCAAAAAACAATCCCAGCACTTCAAATTTGTCATACATCGAAAACACCCCTTTACTATATAAACGGAAACAGGGGTCCTTTTGTTACACTAATTTCGAAGAAATCTCTTCAAATCCAGATTATTACTGATTCATATAAAACATAGTGAAAAATGATCAATATCATAGTTTACATCTCTGGTCCATCTATAACAAAAAAGTGCAGGCTGAGATTTCCTGCACTTTTCTTACATCTTATTTAAATCGGTTTATTTCTTTCTTCACCATCTGATGGAGCTGATTGAGGTCTGACACATCTCCATACTCTATGAGCTTATTCAGCTGACTCTGGAATCTGGACGCTTCCTGAATCTTACCCATGGACATGAGAAATAGAATATCATTCATGATTCTGGATACTAAAGCGGACTTCACTTCAAAGAGCTTCTGAGCATCCTTGATTTCGTCTTTGATGTCCAGCATGGTCTCATCCAGCTGATAGGCAGATTCTGCTGCCGCTTTCAGTTTGATCTTGATATGCTCCGGAATGCTCTGCTTATACTTATAGTTCAGGCTATGTTCTGTCACCGCCCAGAAATTCATGGCAAGGGTTCTGATCTGGATTTCTCCGATGACATTTACCACTCCCGAAGCCATGTTGACGGGATACTCGATGATCATATGATAACTCCGGTATCCACTGGGCTTCACATTGGTGATGTAGTCCTTCTCATAAAGGATCCGCATATCGCTTCTGCCCCGAAGCAGCTGCACAACCGTTTCAATATCATCCACAAACTGCACCATGATACGGATTCCTGCGATGTCTTCCAGCTCCTCTGCAAGTCGGTCATGGGGAATCCCAAACTTGTTGGCTTTCTCCAGCATGGAGGAAACTTCCTTCACACGGCCTGTAATAAACTCAATGGGAGAATAATCATTTTTTCTGCGGTATTCTGTACGAATGGCTCGAAGCTTCACTTTAAGCTCCTCCACTGCCTGTTCATAGGGAATCAAAAATGTTTTCCAATCTTTACTGGCCATGAAACACACCTCTCAAATATCTCCAAAATCCAGAATCCTGGGTTTTTTCAGTATCTCTTTCCATTATAGCAAATTAACGGCAAAGAATTACTCTTTTTGTGAAAGAAAGGACGCTTTGCGGATGAGAGACCTTGGCAAGAGCTTCACAAGAACTGGAACTGCTTTTTCAAAGGTGCCAGGCACCACCACAGCTTTTCCTCTCCACATGCCCAGATACCCCACATCCGCCACCTTTTTGGCTTCCATCAGAAATGCCATGGCCGCATCGGTCTTTTTCATCTGAGCTCTTTCCTGAAAGCCTGTCTTTACAGGTCCTGGGCAGAGTGCACTGACTTTAACGCCGAAGGGCTTCAGCTCTTCATGCATGGCTTCAGAGAGACTGAGCACATAGGCCTTGGATGCATAGTAATTGGCCATGACCGGGCCTGGCATGAAGGCTGCAAGAGATGCCACATTCATCACATAGCCAAATCCTCTTTCTGCCATGGCAGGCACAAAGCGCTTGTTCATCTCCAGAAGAGAAAGCACATTGAGCTTCACCAGATCCTTCTCCGTCTCAAGATCTGTATCTTTCAGCCGACCAAAGGTGCCAAAGCCAGCGTTGTTCACCAGATAATCCACCTGGATTCCTTCTTTCTCCAGCTCTTCATAAATTTCCAGCGGAGCTTTTTCATGGGTGAGATCTTTTGACAGTATCATAACTTTTACGTCATACTCCCTTTCGATGCGTATCTTGATTTCCTCCAGCTTTTCCTTGGTCCTTGCCACCAGCACCAGATGAATGCCGTCTCTTGCAAAGTTCAGCGCAAGCTCCAGCCCAATCCCCGATGTGGCTCCTGTGATCAGTGCATATCCTTCCATAGTAACTTTCCTCCTCAGGTATTTTTCTTTATTATACTTCTCAAACCTTACAAATTACACAAAAATACTGCCTGGAAAATAATCTTCCAGGCAGCAGTTGTTTTTCTTATTTCAGGAGGTCCTTTACCATGGATACCACATTTGGCACATTGAATCCAAACTTCTCCATGACCAGTTCTCCAGGTGCGGAAGCACCAAAGGTGTCAATACCAAGTATCTTTCCTTCGTCTCCCACATATCTTTCCCATCCTAATGGATTGGAAAGTTCCATGGCCAGTCTCTTCTTCACAGAAGGATTCAGCACCTTTTCCTTATAAGCCTTGTCCTGCTTCTCAAAGAGATCCCAAGATGGCATGGACACTACAGCAGCATCAATGCCTTCTTTCTTCAGTTCCTGCTGGGCTTCGTAAGCCAGTGGTACTTCAGATCCTGTAGCGATCAGAAGTACGTCGCTGACTTCCTTCTCAGATGGAGAAGCGATATACGCACCTCTCTTCACACCTTCCACCACTTCTTCCATAGGAAGTGGCATGGTGGTGAGGTTCTGTCTGGACAGTGCCAGGATTGTTGGTGTACTTTCTGATTCCAGCGCTACTTTCCAGGCTGCATAGGTTTCATTTCCATCTGCAGGTCTTAGTACGGTAAGGTTCGGCATAGCTCTGAAAGATGGCAGATGCTCGATAGGCTCGTGGGTAGGTCCGTCTTCTCCAACAGCAACACTGTCGTGAGTGAACACATAGACGACAGGCAGTCCCATCAGCGCAGAAAGTCTTACTGCAGGTCTCACATAATCTGAGAACACGAAGAAGGTTCCACCAAAGACGCGAAGTCCTCCATGAAGATGCATACCGTTCATCATGGTTCCCATGGCAAACTCTCTGACACCAAACCAGATGTTTCTTCCGCTTCTGTTTTCTGCAGAGAAATCTCCTGCTCCATTGATGGTTGTTTTGTTGGATCCAGCAAGATCCGCTGATCCGCCAAAGAGGCTTGGAAGCTTCTTTGCAAAGTAGTTGATGGCTTCACCAGAAGCATTTCTTGTAGCTACACCCTTGCCTGCGGCATAGGATGGAAGATCTGTTGTAAAGTCCTCTGGAAGCTTTCCAGAAATAGCATCTTCCAGTTCTTTTGCAAGTTCTGGATAAGCATTCTTATATCCTTCAAAAAGCTCATCCCAAACCTTGTTTCCAGCTACGCCATACTCTTCAATATGTCCCTGGAAAGTATCATAAGCTTCCTGTGGCACTGTGAACTCCTCATGATTGTACTGGAAGAATTCCTTGGTGATCTTGACGCCTTCTTTTCCAAGAGGTGCGCCATGAACCTTGGATGTTCCCTGATTTGGGGCTCCCATACCAATGATGGATTTGATTTCAATGATGGTAGGCTTATCTTCTACTTTCTTTGCTTCCTTGATGGCTTCATCCACAGCCTCCAGATTGTTGGCATCGTCCACTCTCAGATAATGCCATCCGTATGCTTCATACCTTTCTTTGACACTTTCAGAGAATGACTTATGAAGGTCTCCATCCAAAGAGATGTCATTGGAATCATAAAGAAGAATCAGTCTGCCAAGCTTCAGATGAGCTGCCAGAGAAGAAGCTTCATGGGAAACCCCTTCCATCAGATCTCCATCTCCACAAAGAGCGTAGGTATAGTGATTTACGACATCATAGCCGTCTCTGTTGTACTTTGCAGCCAGATGGCTTTCTGCCATGGCCATACCTACAGCCATACCGATTCCCTGACCCAGTGGCCCTGTGGTGGCTTCTACGCCTACGGTGTGACCATATTCAGGATGTCCTGGTGTCTTGGATCCCCATTGTCTGAAATTCTTCAGTTCGTCCATGGGAAGTCCATATCCAGCCATATGAAGCATGGAATACAGGAGTGCGGACCCGTGTCCAGCAGAGAGCACAAAACGGTCTCTGTTGAACCAGGTAGGGTTTTTAGGATTGTGCATCATGTTCTTTGCCCAGAGCACATAGGCAAATGGTGCAGCTCCCAGCGGAAGTCCCGGATGTCCGGAGTTTGCTTTCTCGATGGCGTCAATAGACAGCGCACGGATGGCATTGATGGTTAAGGCATCATTATTGTTGTACATATGTACCTCCAAATATTTATTGGCGCGTTTCTGCTTGTCATCGCACCATGTTCTTGTATTACGGTTTAATAAGCACCGGATCAAAGCCGATGTAGTCACAGGAGGTGAGGATGTATTCCACCCCTTGTCTTTCTCCTGTCATGACCCTCTGAAGAGACTTTCCATGAAGATGTCCATAGATGACCTTTTCCACGCCGTACTCCTCAAAAATATCGGTGAACTCCGAGTCTTTAAAAGTTTCATTCACTGGCGGATAATGAATCATAACGATGAACTTCTGGAACCCCTTTTTCTTTGCGGCGTCCAGAGACATTTTCAGGCGCAGGACCTCTCTTCTAAATATTTTCTCATCTTCTTCTTTGAAAAGACTGCTCCCTGGAAGGACCCATCCCCGAGTACCACAGATGGCATAGTCTTCATAGGCAAAGAAGTTGTTCTGGATAAAATCCATGTTGTCATACATACTGTTGAGCTTCGTGATGCTGCCCCACCAGTAGTCATGATTTCCCTTGATGATGATCTTTCTGCCGGGAAGACCTGCCACAAAATCCAGTTCCTCTTTACCACCCTGAAGTTTCATGGACCAGGAGAGGTCTCCCGCAAGAAGGACTGTATCCTCTTCTTTGACTTTCTTCAGCCAGTTTTCCCGGATTCTCACATCATGATTTTTCCATTCCTCTGAAAAGACATCCATAGGTTTGTCTCCACTTAAGGAAAGGTGCAGGTCGGAAATGGCATATAGGGCCATTAGCCCACCAAAAGGACTCTGTAGATTTTCTTTTTGCCCTTCTTGACCAGGACATAATCTTCCTTGAAATCCTCTTCCTTCAGTTTATGCTGAAGATCTGTGATCTTCTCTTCATCGATGGACACACCACCTTGCTCCATGTTCCGTCTTCCTTCTGCTTTTGATGGGAATACTCCACCTGCAAGGAGAATTTCCAGAAGGGTTTTCTCTAGATCGGTTCTGGTGATTTCAATGGTGGGTACATTGGAAAGATCTGTTCCACCGCCAAAAAGTGCTTCTGCAGCACTCTTTGCCTTGTCTGCTTCCTCTTCCCCATGGACAAGCTTGGTTACTTCGTAGGCAAGAAGCTTCTTGGCTTCGTTGATGTCCTGTCCTTCCAAAGCCTCGATGCGCTCGATCTCATTGATGTCTACAAATGTGAGAAGCTTCAGGCACTTCACCACATCCCGGTCATCCACGTTTCTCCAGTACTGATAGAAATCATAGACCGGAGTTTTCTCGGGATTCAGCCACAATGCACCATTGACGGTTTTACCCATCTTCTGTCCTTCAGAGTTTGTCAAAAGAGTACAAGTCATGGCAAAGGCTGTCTTTCTTTCTTTTCTTCTCACAAGATCAATGCCTGCCAGCATGTTGGACCACTGGTCGTCTCCCCCCAGCTGCATGGTGCAGCCATGGTTCTGATTAAGATACAGGAAATCATACCCTTGCATCAGCATATAGTTGAACTCCAGGAAAGACAGTCCTTTTTCCAGTCTCTGCTTGATGCTTTCAGCACGAAGCATATTATTTACGGAGAAATGAACGCCAATGTCTCTCAGAAAATCAACATAATTGAGGTTCATGAGCCAGTCCGCGTTGTTTAGAAGCAGAGCTTTGTCATCACTGAAATCAATGAATTTCTCCATCTGCTTCTTGATGCCCACAATATTCTTCTCAATATCTTCTCTGGACAGCATGGATCTCATATCTGTTTTACCGGATGGATCCCCAATCATGGCAGTTCCACCACCTACCAGAGCAATGGGCTTATGTCCAGCTCTTTGCATATGGGCCATAAACATCATCGCAATGAAGTGTCCTACATGAAGACTGTCTGCTGTAGGGTCAAAGCCAATATAGAAGGTGACTTTTTCTTCCTCGAGGGCTTTCTTGATTTCATCCTCATGGGTCAGCTGCTTGATATATCCTCTTCTTTGCAATTCATCAAATACACTCATTTTTACAACTCCTGACGATTTATACTACACTTTAGTATAGTGCCTATTTGCTCAATTTTCAAGGTTCCCATAATTAGTGGACTCAGGAGAAAATGAGCACCGTTTCGATACCATAGTCCCAAAGAACACCCGAAGTGTTTACCAAAAAGTCCAGCAAACATTGCCTTGAGAAGCTATGAACAGTTTCTGGAATAATTTGCTTGTATGAATCGCACAAGATAACTTCCACTATATGCTCCAGGACATAGCCATAGGCAGATTCACATACTCTCTCCGGATCTTTGGGATGTATACAGTATTTCCCTTCAGGCTGAACTGTATTACGGGATACACATACTTACTTTCCTAGGAAGCTAATCCTACCGTTTCATTCTTGAACTCGTCCTTTTCGATGACACTTAACAGAAAATGGGCAAGATCCTGTCTTGAGATCTCCTTTCCTCCACGGGGAACTCCTTCAGGCGTCATCCTGTATACCTCAGTCAATGGACCTCTTGTCAGCGCCAGTGGTCTTGCGATGGTATATACTAATCCACTGGATATGATCGCCTCCGCTGCTACTCTATGGTCATGGATTGTATGTTTGAGGAAGGACTTTACGATGAAGTTCATGACAAACGAGAACTCATCGTGTATGCCTGCTGTAGATATGGTGACAATTCTATTGATCTCGTTTGCTTTCATACTTTTGATGATGATTTCAGTCATTTTTGTAATGACCGTCTCCTTATCATTATTATTTCCCCCCAAACAAGAGACCACCACATCATGACTCGCCATAGCTTTCACCATATCCGCCAGCGAAAAAACATCCCCTTTTACAATGGTCAGATTCTCATTGTAAAGGAGCACCTTCTCCGGGGACCTTACGTAGGCAGTTACCTTATGATCTTTTTCTAATGCCATTTTCATCAATATGGATCCAGTTTGTCCTGTGGCACCTAATAGAAATATTTTCATTTTATCCTCCTTTATTCATATGTGTCATTGAGGTTTGGCATAAGTTTCTTCGTATGCACTTTAATCGCTGGTGGTTTTCCGCATCGAACTGTAACGATTTTAAGTTTTCTTCCTCGTGTACCTGATTCAGTAGATGATCCCTATACACAGCTTAAAAAAACAAGGAGGAAGCCCAAAAGACTCCCCCCATGATAAGTCAGCTAAGAAGAATGCACAAAAAGCTCCAACAAAAATTGGAGCTTTCAAAAAAGGCTAACTTAACACCTTATATTTTTCAAGTTCAGAAACCGCCAGATCCCCTTCATCATGCATTGCAATATAAAGATCAATTTCATGTGCTTCAGAGAATTCCTGGAGTTTTTCAAAGATCTTATCGGAGCTTTCACTTTTCTTGTCCATACCATTCAGAAGCCCATCCACAAAAATCGTGGTGACATCATAATTGGTGGCGATGATTCCACAGAGGAATCCATAGATTGACCTGTAATCTGTGAGTGCGTATTCGTCGGCGTTGATGAAACGGATGTCCCTGTCCAGTTCATGGATGGCACGGGAATCGTCATCTACAAAAACAACATTGCCTTTGGCTGTTTTGGCTTGTTCATTGGCAAGAGACACCATCTTTTTGCTTTTTCCGGATCCTCTCTTGCCATAAATTACCTGTATCATGTCAATCACTCCCTTTGAATATTAGGTTTACTTGAAAACCTTTAACTATGACTCCATTATATAATTATCCGAAAATTTAGTCAAACAGAAAACTCCCATTCCATTGATGGTTTTGCCCTATTTTCTCCCTTCTACCATCAATGTTATGAGAAGAAATCGAATACCGCCTAAAATATGGTAATGATATTTTATCATTCGGCATTTTTTTCACTTTATCCCGTTCACATTGTGGGAATTATCTGATATAATAAAGTTGCCGTAAGGTAATAATATTTAGACACAGTACTTTTCTTAGTATTCCAGGCCTTAGCCTCAGAAGTTCCAAGAAATACTGTTGCTAAGGAGGAAAAAACATGGAAGACAAGAAAATCATTTGCAGAGACTGCGGAAACGAATTCACATTCACCGTTGGTGAGCAGGAATTCTACAAGGAAAAGGGATTCGAAAACGAACCAGTTAGATGTCCTGACTGCAGAAGAGCAAGAAAGAACGAAAAGATGAACTCCAGAAGATAGTCTTCAAGGAAAGGTAGTTACAATGTAACCACCTTTTTTTGTGCAAAAAAGATATAATAGATAAAAGAATGCCAAGAACGCTCTTCATAGAATGAGCATCACCTCTTGGTAAATATAACTGAGAAGTTTTGGAGGACGACATATGGAAGAGAAAAAGAAAATTGTATTCAGTGCAATCAAGCCTTCTGGGGAGATCACCCTTGGAAATTATCTAGGTGCTATAAAGAACTGGATCAGATTTCAGGACGACTATGAGTGTTATTACTGCATCGCAGACCTTCATGCCATCACAGTAAAGCAGGAGCCAAAACTCCTTCGTAAAAGAGTTCTGGAGATTCTGGCCATCTATATTGCCTCCGGCCTGGATTACGAAAAAAGCACCCTCTTTGTGCAGTCTCATGTTCCAGCACATTCCGAGGCATCCTGGCTCTTGACCTGTACGGCAAATATGGGGGAACTGTCCCGAATGACCCAGTACAAAGACAAAACAGCAAAACTGAAAGAAAATACATCCATCTCTGCTGGACTTTTTAACTATCCAGTACTCATGGCTGCAGATATTCTGATTTACAATACGGATTTTGTGCCCGTAGGCATCGACCAGAAGCAGCATGTGGAGCTGGCTAGAGATATCGCTCAGAGATTCAACTCGAGTTACAGCGATACTTTCGTACTGCCCGAAGCAAAAATCTCAGAAAGCGCTGCGAAGATCATGGATCTTCAGGATCCGGAAAAGAAGATGTCCAAATCAGATGACAACGAAAACTCCTATATTCTTGTCTTGGACAAACCTGAAGTCATCAGAAGAAAGATTGCAAGAGCTGTCACAGACTCTGTAGGCGTTGTCAATTACACCGATGATCAGCCTGGCGTTAAAAATCTGATCAACATCGTCTCTGCGATAAAAGGAATCAAGCCGGATGAAGTGGTGAAACTTTTCGAAGGAAAGGGATATAAAGAGTTCAAAGAGTATGTGGCCGATACCATCATTGAAGAACTGAAACCTGTACAGGAGAAAGCCAATGAACTTCTATCCGAGAAAGAGAAGCTGGAGAAGATTTATGGTGAAGGGGCTATGAAAGCGAACTACCATGCCATAAAGACTTTAAGAAAGATGCAGAAGAAAGTAGGTCTCCTTCCCCCAGTACGCCTGTAGAAGATGAGGAGCTCATAATGATCACTTATGAGAAGTACGCAAATACTTATGATCTTCCGGATGGATTTTTTGAAGGATGGCCCAATCCGCCGAGTAAAGAAAAACATAGAGAACTTCTTGAAAAAAGCTACCTTTCTCTGGTAGCCTTGGATGGAACTGCCATTGTCGGATTTGTGAATGTCATCAGCGATGGTGTGCTCAGCTGCTATATTCCCCTGCTAGAAGTGCTTCCTACATACAGAAACCAAGGAATCGGAAAAGAACTTATGAAAAGAACTCTCCGTGAGCTCTCAGAGTTCTATATGATTGATCTCTCCTGTGATGAGGATCTTCGTCCATTCTATGAAAGCATGGGTATGAAGAAAACTTTAGGGATGATGCACAGGAACTATGAAAAGCAAAGCGGAAAATGAATCAAATCAAATAAGGCATCAGAGTTTTATTGGCTCTGATGCCTTTTCCATTCCTTATTACAGATCTACAGCAGCTGTTTCAGCTCCTCTAGAATAAAATGCACTTCGGGACCAATAATCACCTGCACATGGCCCTCCTGCTTCAGAACTGCCATGGCCCCCATGCTTCGAAGGCGCTTGTCGCTGACTTTTTTCTCATCCTGAACATCAAGGCGGAGCCTTGTGATGCACGCATCCACCTGAAGAATATTCTCCTGTCCACCGCTGGCCTTTAATATGGTCTTGGCCAGCTTCTTATAGTTTCTGGAATAAAGAGTGCTTTCCTCTTCTTTTTTCATCTTCTTCGGTTCCCGTCCTGGCGTTAATAGCTGAAACCTCTCTATGGCAAAAGAAAAAGAAAAGTAGTAGAGAAAAAACATGAGGATCCCAAGAATCAGAAGCATTCCCATATTCTTTGACATAGGCATCCTTAAACTGAGAAGAAAATCCGTCAGACCTGCACTGAAACTGAATCCGGCAATCCACTGAAACTGGGCGGTAAGATAAAGAGATACCCCTGTAAGAAAAGCATGAAGCACATAAAGAGGTGGAGCAACAAACATGAACGAAAACTCCAACGGTTCTGTGATTCCGGTAAGAAAAGAGGCTACTGCCGCAGTGCCCATGAAGGAGCGGGTTTTACGTTTCTGCCCTTTCATGGCAGATTTTCCCATGGCAAGGGCTGCGCCGGGAAGTCCAAACATCATGATGGGGAAAAAACCTGCCAGGTACTGCCCTGTCTTTCCATATTCGCCAATTCCCTGCCAGAAGTTTCCAATATCGTTGATGCCGATGACATCAAACCAGAAGACAGAATTTAATGGATGATGGAGTCCCAGTGGAATGAGCAGTCTGTTGAGGAATCCATAGATTCCCGCCCCCAAAGGACCTAAGGCACTGATTCTTGTGCCAAATACAATAAGCCCTTCATATAGAAGGGGCCAGATGTAATACAGAGGCAGACTTACAAAAACCATGGACAGAGCGCTTATGATAGGCACAAAACGCTTTCCACCAAAGAAGTTCAGGCCAGAAGGGAGCTGCAGCGTGCTGAAACGATTGAACATATATGCGCCAACAAGCCCTGAAAGGATTCCCGTAAACTGATTGCCGATCCTTGAGAAGGCCTCGCTGACTTCCAAAACAGGAATCTGCTGATACTGTGCCACAGACTCTGTAGAGAGCACCCTTGTGAGCACCAGATACCCCAGGAGTCCAGAAAGCGCAGCCGAACCATCTCTCTCCTTAGCCATGCCAAGAGAGACGCCCACTGCAAAGAGAATGGGCACATGGTCTAAAATAATGAGACCTACCTGAACCAGTATTCTCGAGAATAGAAATCCATCTCCAAACCCCAGTGGATCCATCCAGTATCCGATACCAATTAAAATGGCCGCCGCAGGAAGAACAGATACTGGGAGCATCAGTGCTTTCCCGAGTCTTTGGAAAAGCAGAAGCATTCTTTTTCTAAGCACATGAAAACGCATCATCTTGAACTGATGGCCTTATTGATGTGCACCATGAGATAGACCATTTCCTGCAAGGTCACCTCATGATGAAAGTTCTTGTAGACAAACGTCTTGATTTTCTTTTCTACAGCCTTATAACGCTTATCTTTTTTCATGAACATCTCGTAGAATTCTTCCACCTGATCCTCTGTACTGGGTTGCTTTAATAGAATTCTTTTTGCTAGAAATTTTAGATGAGAGTTGAGCCTTGCCAGCGAGATCTCATCCTCGTCAAAATCAATATCAAAAATATCTTCAATGATGTCCACAACACCGCTGGTGAAGAGAAATATCTTGGATATGCTTTCCTTGTTCTCTCCGAGTGAAGCATTCACCATATGCATGGTCACATAACCAGCTTCATGTTCTGATAGAAGAACCCCAGTGGCATCCTTTATGAACTGGAGCCCTTCAAGGCCTACCTGAAACTCTTCAGGATACAGACTCTTGATTTCATGCAGCATAAGATTCGGTATCTCCAGCCCGCTTTTTTTTCGTTCCACTGCGTAGGTGATGTGATCAATCATCCCTATCAAAGCCTGCATTGTCATCTGAATCCCCAGGACATCTTTGGCCCTGTCCCGGATCTTCTGGGCAGCGTCAATAAGCTCCATGGGCGTATCCCCAAAAAGCCTATAGAGTCTATCTTTCCCATCCTCCCGGACCTCATACACCTTCTCGATGCGGTCTTTTGAAACCAGATCCCCCAGTTTTTTCTGGAATCCGATACCTGCACCTGTGAGGATCATTTCCTCTCCGTTCTCAGACCGGGTTGCAACGATATTGTTATTGAATATCTTGATTATCCTCATCTACAACCTCCCATGGAACACTATACTCTCTATTATAGTAGTTCTTCCAGTTTTTTCCTAGTGGAAAGGCACTGCTCAAAAATTCAAATGGTGCAAAAAGTTTGTGCATTTTGTCAATGGAATCCTTTCCATGAAACACGTAAGATAAGAGTATGTTGAAAGGAGCTGAAGCAATTGGCTAGTTTAGAATTAAAAAATGTTTGGAAGAAATATCCCGGAGATGTGGTTGCAGTTAAGGATTTTAACCTTACAATAGAAGATAAGGAGTTCATCATCTTTGTCGGTCCTTCAGGCTGCGGTAAGTCCACTACACTTCGAATGATTGCAGGACTTGAAGAAATCTCAGATGGTACCATTATGATCGGTGACCGCGTCATCAATGATGTGGACCCCAAGGACAGAGACATCGCCATGGTGTTCCAGAACTATGCGCTCTATCCTCATATGAGTGTTTATGACAATATGGCCTTCGGACTGAAACTGAGAAAAATGTCCAAAAAAGATATAGATGAAAAAGTAAGAGAAGCCGCAAAGATTCTTGATATTGAGCATCTCCTCCAGAGAAAACCAAAAGCTCTTTCTGGCGGACAGAGACAAAGAGTGGCCCTGGGACGTGCCATTGTAAGAGATCCGAATGTCTTCCTCATGGATGAGCCGCTTTCAAACCTTGATGCGAAGCTCAGAGTCCAGATGAGAACAGAAATTTCCAAGCTTCATCAGAAGCTGCAGACTACTTTTATCTATGTAACCCATGACCAGACGGAAGCTATGACCATGGGTACCAGAATCGTTGTCATGAAAGATGGACTCATTCAGCAAGTGGACACACCTCAAAACATCTATGACAATCCTGCTAATATGTTTGTTGCAGGTTTCATTGGTTCCCCACAGATCAACTTCCTTCCAGCCACAGTAGTTTCTGAAGGTGGAGAGACACTTCTTGCTTATGATACTGTAAGAATCCCTGTCTCCAAAGATCAGGCCAAGAAGCTCACTGAAAGAAAGATGGAAGGCAAAGAAGTAGTCATCGGTGTTCGTCCTGAAAACATCAGCTACGAACAGGAACAGATTGAAAAATGGGGCACTCCGTCCTTTGATGCCAAGGCTGAAGTTACTGAAATCATGGGCGCAGAGTCCTATGTATACCTGACCAACAAACTGGATAATATCACCATCCGCGTCAATGGAAACAGCAGTGTGAAGCCAAACCAGGTAGTGAAGCTTGCATTCAACGGCGAAAAAATCCACGTGTTTGATAAAGATACGGAAGAAACCATATTCTAATAATTGGGAGTGCTGCCATGACCACATACTCTCTTTCCTCCACTTCGGAGAAAATGAAGCTCAATAAAAGAATAGAGGACCTGCAGAAGGAAGTGCCAAAAACGTCCTTCTGCCCCATCCTTTCATCCGCAGAAAACCTCATAGAACTTTATGAGTTTCTTACGGCTTATTTGGGCTCAGATCATCATCTCCTGCTGATGGAAAATCATGTGATCGTTATGGCACCGGTCAAAGATGCTTTTAAAATTGCCAGTGGACTTTCCACTGCACTGACGGAGAACTTCTATAAAAACCATACGGTGCTCTACTACAGGAACCCCTGTAGCAGATCCCTCTTAGAGAGAATTTCAGAACTGCAGGACACCTCCAGAAGTATTGTCCAGTTGGACCTTAAGGGTTCCCTTTATGCAGTGGAGGATCTCTTTCTCGTAAGAATTCTGGAACAGATTCCGAAAGAGGATCTTACTCAGTTTCTGGAAACGAAAAGAACTTCTTATGAAAAACTCTCCTATGAGCTTCGCCTTACGGTGAAGACCTTCATAGAAGAAAGTCTTTCCATGAGCAGGACTGCAAAAGTGCTCTTTATCCACCGGAACACCCTGACCTATCGGATTCAGAAAATTCATCAGATCACAGGTCTAGACATCCGGAACTTTCAGGAAGCTCTCCAGCTTCTGACCCTATCCTACTTCGTATAATCTTATATATTGAATCATACAGAAAAGCATCGGATTTTTTCCCTCCAGGAAATCCGATGCTTTTCCTTTTTCTCTTCACAATAGATTCAAAAACAAGCTGCCCCTAACTTAGAAGCATTCAAAATAAAACGACTGCCTTTTACAGCAGCCGTCTTTATACTTAAAAATGTAAACTAAATCAGTTTCTTGAACTCATCTGCCACAAACTGAACCTGTGGTCCGATGACAACCTGAACGTTGGTCTTGGATGGTCTTACTACACCAGCCACACCAGCTTTCTTGATCTTTGCTTCATTCACAAGAAGATTGTCTTTCACTTCAAGTCTCAGTCTTGTGATGCAGTAGTCCAAGGAAGCGATGTTCTCTTTTCCGCCAAGTCCTTCCAGGATCTCAGCAGCGAGAACTTTGAAGTTGGTGTCTTTAGAAAGAACCTTACCTTCTCCTTCTACGACTTCATCATCTTCTCTTCCAGGTGTTTTAAGATCCAGCTTAACGATGAGGAATCTGAACAGGAAGTAATAGATGGCACCCATAACAAGACCAAGCGGAATCAGCATCCAGATATTTACAGCCAGTGGCATTTTTAGACTCAAGAAGAAGTCTACAAAGCCTGCGCTGAATCCGAATCCAGCGATCCATTGGAACTGAGCTGCAATGAATACGGAGATACCGGTTAGAACTGCGTGAACCAGGTAAAGTCCAGGAGCAAGGAATACGAAGGCGAACTCCAGTGGTTCTGTAACTCCTGTGAAGAAGGAAGATACTGCAGCTGCCAGAAGAAGTCCACCTGCAACCTTTTTCTTCTTATCTTTTGCAGTATGGTACATAGCAAGAGCAGCAGCTGGAAGACCGAACATCATCACTGGGAAGAAACCAGCCTGATATCTGCCTGTGATTCCAGGAGTACCGGTGCTTGCCCAGAAGTTTCCGATGTCGTTGATGTCAATGGCATCAAACCAGAATACAGAGTTCAGTGCATGGTGAAGTCCTGTTGGGATCAGAAGTCTGTTGAAGAATCCATAGATACCAGCGCCTACTGCACCAAGTTCAGAAATAGAGGTACCGAATGCTACAAGGCCTGAATAAACTACTGGCCATATGAAGAATAGCACTGCAGATACAAGAATCATGGCAAAGGATGTCATGATTGGCACCAGTCTCTTTCCACTGAAGAAGGAAAGTGCTGGAGTCAGCTGTACATGGGAGAATCTGTTGTACATGCTTGCAGCCACAAGACCGGAGATGATACCGATGAACTGATTGCTGATTTTACCAAAAGCTGCATTTACTGCTTCTGCATCCACCTGTGTCAGCTGAGCAACGGTTCCTGTAGAAAGCAGCTTTGTGACAACAAGGAAGGCTACAAGACCTGCAAGAGCTGCAGAACCGTCTTTATCCTTGGACATACCAAGAGCAACACCCACCGCGAAAAGAATGGACATATTATCAATAATTGCGCCACCGGCACTGATGAGGAATGCGGCGATTGGGCTTCCGCCACCCCAGCCTGTAGGGTCAATCCAGTACCCGATACCCATAAGAATGGATGCCACAGGAAGTACTGCAACAGGGAGCATGAGCGATCTACCAAGTTTCTGTAGATACTTCATCATAATGTTTTTCCTCCTTAAAATATATAAAATAAGTTCAATGCATAGCGTGTATTGGTCCTCAGGCTCTGTGGCCACAGCATAAATAAAAAAGACCGAAGAAACAAAGCAACAACGTTGCATGTATCTCGGTCTTGCCTGCTTACCAGTAACAATCCATGTATTTGATTTCATCTTAGCCGATAAAAAAAAATCTGTCAACAACTTATCAAAGAGAAATCGTAAACAAAAAGTAAACAAGCGAAAGAAAGGTCCTCCAAAAGAGTGTTCTTCTGGAAGACCTTTTCACTTAGAATTTCACTGTAGGCACTGCTCTGTCTGCTTCTGAAGCTTCGAAGAGAGGCTCTTCTCTGAAGTTGAACATGCCGGCAAAGATATTCTTTGGGAATACCTGGATGGCAGTGTTGTACTTCATGGTGGTGTCATTATAGAACTGTCGTGCATAACGGATTTTTTCTTCCGCATCTTTCAGTTCGCTCTGAAGAGAGAGGAAATTCTGGTCTGCCTTCAGCTGAGGATAAGCTTCTACGGTAACAAGAAGTCTTGATATTGCGGAAGACAGCTCAGCATCCGCTTTTGCTGTGGCTTCCACACCTTTGGCATTGAGCACCTGGCTTCTTGCTTTGGTGACATTCTCAAACACTTCCTTCTCATGGGAAGCATAGCCCTTTACGGTCTCCACAAGGTTTGGAATGAGGTCTGCTCTATTCTTGAGCTGAACTTCGATCTGTGCCCATGCATTCTTCACGCGGTTCTTCAGGACAACAAGACTGTTGTATACAGAGACGCCATAGAGTGCCAGAAGTACAATAAGGCCAATGACAACAATTAGAATAATGGTTCCTGTTTTCATATACATCTTCCTTTCTTTTTACAGTTTTATTTGTTAAAGCAACTGTTAGAAGGCGCCACCGCCTCCACCGCCTCCGCCTCCACCTGAGCTTCCGCCGGAGAATCCTCCGCCAAAGCCGGATCCCGATGACTTCTGGGATGCAGCAATCTGAGCTGTACTCACTGCAGAATTCACACGGGTCATGGTATTGGAGAATGCTTGATTCATGATATAGAAATTACTGAAGCTTCTGTATCCTCCCATATAGGTAAGGTCCGGATTTGTAAGCTCCTGCTCCGAGAAGACCTTGGGAAGCTGATCAATGACTTCATCTGCTACCCCAAGGGATGTGGCGTACACCAGATAGTGTTCCCAAATAACAAGAGATGGAATTTCAGCCTCCTTCATATTGGAAAAATGCTGGAGGAACTGCTTGAATGCCAGCCACATGGCTTTATGATCCATGCCCTTCTGTGAATACTTTCTGACAAATCGCATGCCCAGAAGTCCAAACAGCAGAAACATTCCTATGGCTGCCAAACCAATGGCAATGATGCTTCCTAGTGTGAACAATCCAGCGATACCTGAAAGGATCAACGCAAGTCCAATGATGACAAATATCTTCGATCCGGGCAGTTCGTTGCCTTGGAAGAATTTCTGTTTTTCTCCCACTTCTTTGACCTTATGTTTGAAGTAGGTGTAGTCCTTCTGGAACTGGAGCGCTGCTTTATTGCTCTTCAGAATCTTCTCCAGATCTTCCAGAACCAGTCCATTTCCATTCCCAATCTCATCAATAAACCAGGTGGCCAGGAATTTTTCATGAGGCAAAAGCGTATCCAGCTTTGTTTTGTCCATCCAGGTCATTTCAAAGGATTCTTCTTCTTTCTTGAAGATCTTTCCTTTCTCAATGGCCACAGGACGAAGCTTTATGACTTTCTTTCTGGCAAGATCCAGAATCGTAGCCATGATATCCACATCTTTGGACTGCCCCTTTGTGAGAAGGTAAGTCATCACTGCTGGAGAGTAGTCCTCTGGCAGTTCTCTATAGTAATCCCCTTCAAAAGTGGGTTTCAGCTCTTTGCCATACTTTCTGAACATGAAGAAAATGGAACCAAGACCAGCCAGAATTCCTGCCCCAAAAATAGGTCTGGACGCTTTTTCTCTTTCTCTTTGTTTTGCTTCTCTTTCCAGTTCTTTGATGGCATCTTCTCTTTCTTTGTTCGCTTCATCTGCAAGGCGCTGCTCATTTTCCAGAATATTCTCCAGCTCATTTCTGTCAAAGGTATTGGTAGAAGCTGGAATCAGGTCTCTTGGGAAGATGGCCAGTGTTTCCACAAATCTGCCGTTTACGGATGGCACCGTAAAGTAGAAGGTCCTGCCATCGACAATTTCACTGGAACCTGTCAAAGGCCCATGAGCAAAAACTCTCAGGTCTTCCTTTTGCGCCCCTTCCGGAATGGTGATGGTAATGGTGATATTATTCAGGGGAATATCCCATCCTGAATCTATAATTTTACGATTGAAGATCGAAATGTCATTGTATTTCTCTGCCACATTCTGCAGGGTGTACCCGATAACAACGGTCTTTTCTTCATTTCTGGACTTCTCATATATTTTAAGATTCCTGAAACTTCCTGTGTCCTCCATCTCATAGGTATTGGCGTCTCCAGAATATGCTTCTGTAAAACTTCGGACACTTCCACTTTCTAAAACGCCTACCGTAAGATCAGACAGTCCATCGGTCCTTGAATAGTCGATGTTTCGAAAGACTCCATTGAACTCTCCATCAAAATTGTATGTGATTTCTTCCAGCACCCTGGCATCTCCATTTTCCTGTATATCCACTGTCAGGTTGAATCTGGACACTTCGTAATACCTGCTGGAAGCGGATGCATCTTTCCATGGAATAAGAACAACCAGCATCATCAGAAGAAACAGAGACAGTACTCTTAATTTTTTCATGGCTTCACCACCTTTACTTAAAATCGTTCATCCCCAGCTGTAGAAAATGATTGAGTGCATAAGCTACCCCATGCTCCTCATGATCTTTTGTCACAAAATCAGCAGCTTCTTTCACCTTATCCTCCGCATTGCCCATGGCAACACCGATGCCTGCTTCTTTTATGATTTCATAATCATTCATGGCATCTCCAATGGCCAGGATCTCTTCCCTTTGGATGCCCAGCTCCTTGGCTACCGCCATGATGCCTACATATTTGTTCACATGCTTTCGCATGATCTCCAGATAAATGGGCATGGTCTGCACCACATGGAACTCTTCGCCCAACGCTTCATAAAGTCTTGGCGCATATCCGTCCAGAATCTCTGGATCATCGAGAACCAGAACCTTTGTCACCACTTCTTCATCTGAAAGTCCTTCCGGATTCTCGATGAAGAGCTCTACTCCATTAAGATCTGTTTCTCTTCTGGAATGCACATTGTCTCTGGGTGTAAATGCTCTCCTGAACGTGTGCACCGTATAATTGGCTCCAAGATCATCACAGATCTTCGTGATGGCTTTGGTCTCTTTTCCTGTTAGACAGTTTTCATAAATAAAGTCTCCGCTGGCAGATTTCACTGCTCCTGCTCCATTATAGCCCACCACATAGTCCTCTTCTCCATGAAGATTGAGCTCTTTGGTGAAACGGAGAAGATTCTCAATGGTTCTTCCGCTGCAAAGTACTACTTTGATTCCCTTTTCTTTGGCCAGGGATATGGCCTTCTGGTTGATTTCACTGACGGTATGCTCTTTAGAAAGCAAGGTTCCGTCCATGTCTATGGCTACTAATCTGATCATTCTGTCCCTCCACTGCTAATTGTATTTATTATACTCCACAATATATATAAATACGTTATATTTTCATTTAACTTTTCATTAATTCTTGTAAAGAGTCTGATTTTCCACTTTTTCTTCAGGAAATTTAGTAGTATAATCCTTGAAAATCAACTATAATATATAATTGGTCTGAAAAGACATAAAGTATGAAATGGAAGCTCCTGCATGTTCGGCAGGATTTGCATAGATCGTAAATTTGGAGGAAAACCGTGGAAGATTTAAGAAAAGAAATTGAGAGACGTAGAACCTTTGCCATCATCTCTCACCCGGATGCCGGTAAAACAACCCTAACTGAAAAACTGCTCCTGTATGGAGGTGCCATCCGACTGGCTGGTTCCGTAAAATCAAGAAAATCAAAGAATTATGCTGTATCCGACTGGATGGAGATTGAAAAGCAGAGAGGAATCTCTGTAACCTCCTCTGTGATGCAGTTCAATTATGACGGCTACTGCATCAACATTCTGGATACCCCAGGACATCAGGACTTCTCGGAAGACACCTATAGAACTCTTATGGCAGCAGACTCTGCTGTAATGGTTGTGGATGCTGCAAAAGGTGTGGAAGAGCAGACAAGAAAGCTCTTCAACGTTTGCTCTTTGAGAAATATTCCAATCTTCACCATCGTGAATAAGATGGACCGTGAATCAAGGGACCCTTTTGAGCTTATGGAAGAGATTGAGCGGGAGCTTGGCATCAAAACCTATCCCATGAACTGGCCTATTGGATCTGGAAAAGATTTTAAAGGTGTATATGAGAGAAGCTCCAACAGTATTCAGGTGTTCTCTTCAGGAAATCATGGACAGACTACAGTCAATTCTGTGAAGGGATCCGTAGAGGACCAAGTGTTTGTAGACCTCATCGGAGAGGATTTCCACAAACAGCTGAAAGATGACATCGAGCTTCTTGACATTGCTGGAGATGAGTTTGATATGGGAGCGGTTCTTCGTGGAGAACTCAGCCCTGTATTCTTTGCTTCAGCTCTGACAAACTTTGGTGTGGAGCCATTCCTGAAGTCCTTCCTGGAACTCACTTCTTCTCCACTGCCTAGAAAAACCAGTGAGGGTGAGGAAATTGATGTCATGAGCGATGACTTCTCTGCCTTTGTCTTCAAGATTCAGGCGAATATGAACCCTCAGCACAGAGACCGGATTGCCTTCATCAGAATCTGCTCCGGTAAGTTTGTGAAGGGTATGGAAGTGAACCACTATCAGGGTAAAGGAAAGGTGAAACTTTCTCAGCCTCAGCAGTTCCTGGCTCAGGACAGAGAAATGGTGGAAGAAGCCTATGCTGGAGACATCATTGGTGTTTTCGACCCAGGCATCTACTCCATTGGAGATACCCTCACCTCCACAAACAACAAATTCCGTTTTGAAGGTATTCCAGCCTTTGCACCAGAGCATTTTGCCAGAGTGCGGCCTATGGATACCATGAAGAGAAAGCAATTTGTCAAAGGAATCACTCAGGTGGCTCAAGAAGGAGCCATCCAGGTCTATAAAGAACTCCATATCGGTATGGAAGAGATCATTGTGGGTGTTGTAGGTACACTGCAGATGGACGTTCTGGAGTTCAGACTGAAGAACGAATATGGTGTGGATCTGAAAATCGAAAGACTGCCTTTCCGCTTTGTGCGCTGGATGGATCAGGAAGACATCAACCTGGATGATCTGGACATCACCTCTGACACTCGCCTGGTAAAGGATCTGAGAGACAGAAATATCCTTCTGTTCCAGAATGAATGGGGCATCAGCTGGGCACTCAGCCACAATAAGGGCCTTACATTGACGGATGTGGGTAAAGTTGATTAGCAGTTTGGCAGATCGGAGTTCATTTCAGGTCTATCAAGCAGCAAAAGCAGTTGAAGAGAAACTTCAGCTGCTTTTCTATTTTAAACTATCTATTTTACAAATTTTACAGTATGCTTAAACTATATTCCGTATCATTAGTATAGAATCAGAGTGCAAATCCTAAGAATAGGACATATATGATATCCTCATGATTCTTCACGAGACTGCTTACTTTGAAATCACGTGGTTAGAGACCTTTATGAAGAATTACTGTAACCTCCCTCTCTGATAAACGCAATGTTTTTACTCTAAATATCAAAAAGGACAGTTGGCAGTATGGCTGCAATCGAAAAATACCTGAATCGAAAGGACGGATGTTTTTGAAGAAACAAGATTATCCTATGAAAAAAATCTTCGTAGGAGCGGCATTTTATGCCTTGGGGATACTTGCAAATTATTTCTTTGGCGCAGAGCGATACAGACCAGGGATTGGAATGGAACTATTTGGTTCTATCACTTTTTTGGATGGGTTCATCCACGGAGTACTCCCCAAAATCATGAAAAGAAACCATCAAAAAACAGAGAGCTAAAAGTGGTTGAAATTCTCCTTATCGCTTAAAAAGACTGGTATCCCAGTCTTTTTTTCGGTTCTGTATATAAACAGTGTTATTATGGTTGCAAATTCAATGTATCATAGATTTTTATATCATTCTTTCGGAGATACAAATTGATGGATTCATAGTCCTTATTCTCATACGCTTCTTTGTTGTCTTTCATCACTTTATCCATTATTTCAGGTCTGATTGCAATTCTTTCACCAGCAAAGAGGGCCTTCATCTCTTTTTCAATTGTTGTAACTCGATAATAATTTTTTCTTACAATCAGGTATCCATTTTCTTTGACTTTTTTAATCATGTCTTGCATTTCCTGATGAGAAGGTGATTTCTCAACAAGAAATTCCTGTGTCAAATCTTCTCCATTGTGATTTACAATGATATACTCTTCAGTTCCAGGCAGATTTGCAATGGTGTCATTCCATATTGAAGAAAGCTTGCTTCTCATCTGCCCTTCATCTTCTGCATTATACGTCAACGAGCTCTCATAGAATGGTAACACAATGCCATCCACCACTATGTTACGGTTGTAAAGTGTTTGTTCTTCTTTTTTACATCCGGAAATGACCATTATGCTTAGCATAATTACTAGTAGTGTGGTGTGTTTTTTATTTTTCAAATCTGTCCTCCTCAACGTATACTCTCATTTTGCTGTGCTACTCATTTCGCTTTAGATGAATACCGGGCTCCTTATACAGAGCTTTTTTGCTTGTCTATGGAATTGGGGTGAATGAGTTTGCAGAAGGCACCTTGAGTTCAATGACGATAGGCGTTTCGAACACTGCTTTTCGTCCTGACTCCCTGGCTCTTCTTAAGACAACTTCATCCGACAAATTTTCATCTATCACATAGCTCCACTTGGTCCTGTTCTCCCCGATTGTTTGAACACTAGGATGAGGCAATCTTTTCTCCTCCGCTGATGCTGAGGTTTTATAGGTGTCAAAGGGATGTAGATTACTTTCAGTGATGAAAGTAATCGCAGAGCGTTTTCCAGCTGACGCCATTTCTAGGCTTATTCCCGAAATAGGATGGATCATCTCTTTCTTCTGCATGTCAATTGTAATATACTGCTGATCTTTCGGTAGAAGTATCGCCTCTTCAAGAACGATTTCCACTTCTCCCCCCTCAGGAATCTCTTCTCCATTCAGATATAATGCATGTATTTCCCCTGTTTTGGTGGAGTAAGACACCGTTATGTCTTCATCGATGATTTTTTTCGTCTTCCCGTCTCTCATATATCCTGAAATTTCGGTGATGATGTCGTTGTTGTTTTTGGGTTGACTAACCACGATATCCAATGTCTTCAACCCTCTTTCCAGCTGATCAATGACTAGCGTATTCCCGTCAATCAGCACCTTTTTTCCCACACGTTCCAGAATCCTCTTCTCCATCTTCTGCAGCTCCACATCAAATCTGTACTCTCCCAGTGGCTCATCCTCTGCACTTCTTGTGCCCCAATGATCGTAACTGACATTTCTGGCCACATTGGCCCGAAATGCAATGTGCAGCTTTTCAGGGAAAGATAAGTCCATCCCTGCGGGTATGAACCCTTGAATCACAACATAACCATTGTTTGATGGAGGCATACCGGGATTTAAGTTTTTCATGAATGTCATCGAGTAGTCCTTTTTGGTCACCTGATCGTATACATCTAGCAGTTCTATCTCAAGATGATCACTCTCCCGAAGCACTACTTCTTCTGGAAACTGAAAATAAAGAAATACTCTTTTGTCTTCTGATAGTGCATACTGTAGCCGAACATCATATTTCCCGCTCTCAGAAAGAATTCCAAGCTCTTCAATGCTTTTCTCTTCAGCTGGACTGATGTCCATGGCGGTCAAAAATTCTTTTAGGATGGGAACGCTTCGGAGTTTATCTGCAAAAACGGATTCAGTATTTGCAGTATAGAACAGAAGACCGGAAAAAAGGAGAGACATCATCAAAAACAGTTGGGCTACTTTTTTTCTTCTCGTTCCTCTGTATCGGGCTAAAATCCGTTCTTCCAGTGTTTGCAGTGTATCTGGTTCTATAATTTCATCCTCTAGACAGCTTCTGACTTTCTCATCAAACGGATTCATGTTCTGCACCTCCTTCCCAGAAAATCAGCTTTTCCTTTAACATCTCCAATGCTTTCCTTGTTCTTGTAGCCACGGTCCCTTGGGGGATATTCAGTTCTTGTGCCGTGTCTTTCACCGTCAGATCCCCAAAATAACGTAGTATGATGACCTCCTGAAGATCCTCTGGCAGCTCGCCGATGGCTTCTCTCATGGTAAGAGAGACCTTCGATGTCACTTCCTTGGTTTCAGGCAGCTGCTCTGTAGGAATATCCTTTTTCCGAAGCCTGAGCAGACGATGGCATTCATGGATGAGGATTTTTGTCATCCATGGTTTCAGCTTATCCTCTTCTCTCAGCTGGTGAAGTTTTGACAGCCCTATGTACACCGTCTCATCCACAGCTTCCATGGCATCACTCTCTGTCTTTAGATATCCTAGTGCAATCCGGTACATGGTTCCTTTGTACTCATGCACAAAAACTAGATATATTTCTTTTCGTAGACTCTTCTTTCCAAACAACCCCACAGTCACCCCCTTTACTTATATGAGTAATCAGCAGCCTATTTTTATTTTCAATCAAGATATTATTTTATAGTCTTATAAATCTTCTATTTGATGTGGGTTTTATACTTCCCTTCAACTCCATTATATAGTATGACTCTATTGGGAACTAGGCAGTATACTCTCCCAATAATAAGCTGAAACTCCTTATGCAGACTGCTGACATTTCCGATCGATTCGCCATGTCAAAATTTATCAATTTAAGTTGCATCCTATGGCAATTTACAAAATTTAATTTATACGGTATACTCAGTTCAGGAAAAATTGAACGGAGAAATGAATTATGAATGAGAAAAATTACCGCGTCCTGCTTTACTATCAGTTCGTCCATATAGAACATCCTGAGGCGTATACAAAAGAGCACAAAGCCCTTTGTGAGTCCCTGAACCTGAAGGGTAGAATCCTTGTGGCACAGGAAGGCATCAATGGAACTCTATCGGGCACTGTGGAAGATACCGACGCTTATATGGAGCATATGAAAAAAGATTCCAGATTCGCTACCATGGTCTTCAAGATCCATGAAGAGGACCATAACGCTTTCCGGAAGCTCTATGTAAAACTAAGAGACAGCATCATCACTCTTCACCCGGAGGACGATGTGAATCCGAAGGATCTTGTGGGCACGTATCTGAAACCAGAAGAGTGGCACGATATGATGCAAAAGGAAGATGTGATCATCCTCGACGGCAGAAACGGTTATGAATATGACCTGGGGCACTTTAGAGGAGCCATCCGGCCTGATATCACAAACTTCAAAGAATTTCCCAAGTGGATCGAGGATAACCTCAGCGAGCACAAAGACAAGAAGGTCCTTGCGTACTGCACCGGAGGTATACGGTGTGAGAAGCTTACAGGTGTACTCCTCAATCAAGGGTTTAAAGATGTCTATCACTTGGAAGGAGGCATTGTCACCTATGGCCAGAACGAGAACACCAAAGGCCGCTTATGGGACGGAAAATGCTATGTCTTTGATGACCGCATCTCTGTAAAGATCAATCAGGAGGAAGATGTCATCGTCTCAAAGTGCGTGCACTGCAAAGCCCCAACGGACAGGTACATCAACTGCACCAATGATGACTGTCATCTGCAGCACTTTTCCTGTGAGACCTGTGAGGAGAAAGAGGAAGGTTTCTGCAGCACAGCATGCAGGGACTATATACTCCAGAACCCCCATAGAGATGCCCGCGTAAGGCTGAAAGAAAAAGCGAAGCTCTACTCCCTCTATAGACAGGATCATAGAAAAGCAAAAGAAACCTTGGAAAAGGCCAAAGAAACAGGTCTATTGTAGAAACCAAAAAGAACCTGAATCAGTGAGAAATTCATCCACTGATTCAGGTTCTTCTTATTGGGCTTATTTACGTTTCACTTCTGCCACAATGGTTTCTGCTTTGAAGGAAAGTTCCCCTTCATTCTCCACCATCTGTTTTCCATAGAAGTCCAAGGTTTTTCCCCCTGTAAAGGTGACGGAAATCTTATAGAGGTCTTTGATGAACTCATAAGGACGGTAATTGAGAAGTCCATGGGTGATTCTGGTGCTTTCATAAATCATCTGGTCTTCCACTTTGTCATATTCTCCGGGCACTTCTGAAAGATCCACTTCCACGAAAAGTGCATTGCCCTTCGCTGAAAGATTTTTCAGCCCCTTTCCTTCTTCATAGAAACTCTCAATAAGAGGCTTCACTTCTTCTGCATAAGCGACCACTTCTTCTTTGTCTTCCGCATTCTCCTGGGCGGGATCCAAATATATCGATGGATCTTCAGCCTTTGGAACGGATGCACATCCGGATAACAGAGCCATCATGGTTACGCCCATGAGAAGACCCACTACAATATTACGCTTCTTCACTATACCAACTCCACTTATTTACTAGAATCATTGTACATAAATTCCTGATGAAAGAAAAGACAAAAAAGTTTCAGTTACACCAGATTGAAATATACCACAAGGGCTTTTGTCAGATACAGATGATCCTTGACGCCTCCCAGCTCTCTCACAGAATGCATCCCCAGTAGAGGATTCCCGATATCTATGGTTCTGATGGGCAGATGTGTGGATCCGATGGGTCCAATGGTGCTTCCGCCCGGAAGATCACTTCTGTTCACGAAGCTCTGGCATGGAACTCCAGCCGTCTCACATAAATTTCTGAATACCGCCAGAGAATCTCCGTCTGATGTGTATCTCTGGTTGGCTGAAATCTTCATCACAGGTCCTTCGTTAATCAGCGGACGATTGGTTGGATCATGCATTTCACTGTAATTTGGATGCACACTGTGGGCGAGATCTGCTGAGATCATGAAGGAAGACTCCAGACTCTTCAGGAAGCCTTCTCTTGTGCCTCCCAGCGCATAGAACACCCTTTCCATCAGATCTCTCAGGAGAGTGGAATCTGCTCCCTGCTTCGATGCGCTGCCACATTCCTCATTGTCAAAGAAGGCTCCCACATTGATGCCAGAGAATTCCTTAGCTTCCAGCATGGCCTTATAGATGGCGTGAACACTGGAAAGATTGTCCTGTCTCTTGGATGAGATGAATTCTTCCTGAAGCCCCACAAGACTTCCTTTGTCCGCTTCATAGACAAACAAATCAAAATCGAGGATTTCCTCTGCACTCACTCCGAGCTTCTCTGCCACAAGTCCTTTCAGGAATCCTTTCTTATTGAATCCTTCTTGAACCATGGTCACCACAGGCAACACATGTTTCTGCTTATGGATTTCAACACCTTCATTGACCTTACGGTTCATGTGGATGGCAAGGGATGGGATATAAAGAAGAGGTTTTTCAAAATCCACCAGCATGGTCTTTGGCTTCAGAGCGCTTTCTCCTTTGAGAAGAACTCGTCCTGCCACAGACAGTGGTCTGTCAAACCAGGTGGAAAGAATCGGTCCACCATAAGTTTCCACATTCAGTTTCAAGTATCCATCCTGAACCATCTCTGCATCCGGTTTGATTCTGAAGGCAGGAGAATCGGTATGGGCTCCCGCCATTTTGAAGCCGCCTTCCAGCGGGTTTTTTCCGATCTGTATCATAAATAGTGCCGAACCATTTTTTGTATAGAACGCACGGTCACCCTCTTGGAGGGACCAGGAATCTTCTCCCAGAAGCTCTTTATACCCCTTGGACAAAAGTTCCTTTCTCATCACATCCACTGCCTGAAATGCAGTAGAGGATGCGTGCAGAAAATCAATCAGTTCATAAGCAAGCTTTTTCTCTTCCATGACTAACCTCCATAAATTATAAACTCAGGTCTATTCTATCATGTTTTCCCCTGCACTGCCCACATTTTCGCTCTTTTGATATCTATACACCACTTATGTATCTCGGATGATATGTTATGTGTCAAGTTGAAGTAACCACTCTTCCTCATAAATTATTCAGGAAATCTGTGTGGATGATATGGTATAATGAGTTCTAAAATTCAAATGAAAAGCATCAGTTATGAAATGAGGAGACGTTATTATGATCAGCAAATTAGTGGACAGAATCATTGATGGCAGAGACTACCAAAATGGAAAGGAACGGGAACGGGTGGGCACCATCTCGGGGGTTTTAGGAATCGTCCTCAATTTCCTCCTATTTTCCATCAAGGGACTGCTGGGTCTTTTTACAGGAAGCATCTCCATCATCGCCGATGCCTTCAATAACCTCACAGATACCGCCTCCTCCATCATCACCATCTTCGGATTCAAGCTGGCAGGAAAAGAGCCGGATAAAGAGCATCCTTACGGACATGGCAGAATCGAATACCTGACGGGTCTCACCATTGCGGTTCTCGTCATTGTGGTAGGGTACCAGTTTGTGGTCTCCTCTTTCAAAAAAATCATAAATCCCGGTGTCGTTGAAACATCTCCTCTGATTCTTACCATACTTTTTCTCTCCATGAGCGTGAAGCTCTTTATTTATGTCTTCAATAAAAACCTTGGAAAGAAAGTGCAGTCTGGAACCCTTCTAGCCACTGCGCAGGATGCCATTGGTGATGTTCTTACGACCTTTGTGGTGTTTCTGGGGCTGCTCTTATCTCCTCTCACGACTCTTCCAGTGGATGGCATCGTGGGCGTCCTCATAGCGCTCTATATCATCTACTCGGGAATCAATCTGTCCCTGGAAACCATCAATCCCATTCTTGGTCAGAAACCGGACAGAGAGCTTGCTGAGAGAATCAAAAAGAAAATCCTCTCCTATGACAATATTTATGGAGTACACGATCTGGAAATCCATAATTATGGACCTTCCAAAACCATGGCTTCAATTCATGTGGAAGTGCCTCATGACATGGAACTCGTAGAACTCCATAATCTCATCGACAAAATAGAGCGCCACATACGGGAAGAATTCCATATCTCCCTTGTGATTCATATGGATCCTGTGAACTATCAGGATGAGAAATATCTGTCGGTGAAAGAAACTGTAGGTAAAATCGTCCACTCTGTGGAAGGGGTGGTCTCCTACCATGATTTTCGGTATACAGGTCTCAGTGAACACGAGCTTCTTATTTTGGAAGTGGTGGTTGACAGTAAAAACACCACAGAAGAAAGCCGCGAGAAGATCCGAAAGGAACTGGAAGAAAAACTCCATGAAGAGTTTAAGACCGCCAGGATCATGATCACCATAGAGCTGGATGTGGCAGTATTCTAAGGCGAAGCAGGATACATTTTGCTTTTATAATATTTCCCTAAATTGAACATACCCTACTATTTCTGCTCTTCTAATTTCTAGTACATCGGACATCATATGCTATTAGAAATAGCTGCTCTATTTAATGATAAAAAGAACATTAAGCAAAAACCATCCAGTTCAATAAAGCGGCGTGCTTTGAGCTGGATGGTTTTTTTATTTTGAACTAGTGAACTCTTCCATGATTGAAATTATGTCTATATCTGTCGTATACTCTATGATCCCAGAAACAAATCTGTTCTTCCCCTTTGTTGTGATGTCTCTTGTTCTTCCATTGTCTTCGAAAAAAATCATATACCTATATCCGCTTGTCCAAAGATGAAATCCGGATATTTTTGGTTCTGCTTCTGATAATTTAGCCATGAAGTGATCTTTGTTTTCTTCAATAAGGATCGTTTCTTCTCCAGTGGTCCCATTTCTAATGATTATTTTTTGAGGATCCTGTTTCAAAGGATTTCTTAGAACAAACATATACACCACAATCCCGATAATTGCTGCTGCAATCATGCCATACCTAGCTTTTTTCGCCATCTTTATCCTCCCTCTGAATGTACCTTCGTAAACAACAGCATCATTTCAACTAAGTTCCTGGATTATATCTAGGGTATTATTTTAAAGGCTGAAAAAACATCTCAATGCGAACTCCACCGCTGTATCACCTGATCGTTGAGAAGCTGATACAAGAAACCCAATAAGTGAGTTCACCCTTCCCATTTGTGTCCCAACTTATCTGCAATATCCTCTACTCTGCATCATCCACAGCTTCTTCAGTTCTCTCCACAGTTTTTTTGTATGCGATGTTCCCAAGATATACCATCACCAAAGAGTACCCATAGAACACAACGAATTGATAAAACTCAAAATCCATGAAAAACACCATGATCAGTGTTGGCCATATACTGTAAATGAAGAATTGGTTGATGAACGGAAGAGGTTTTCCCTTCACCCCTGTATCTCTTTGCTGTTTTTTCTTTTGCTGAATCAGAACAAATAGTGCTGCATATAGTGCAAAACTGATGAAAAGTGGTGCTATTACCTGTTCCATCCTGTTACCTCCTCTGTTTCCATTGTTTGGTCATTGATATCATCTGAAACTTTTTTCAAGTGAAATCCAGGTATCACGTACAGACTTCCAAGGAAAAGAACGCCAAGTGCAAGGAGAAGCAGCAAACGAAGCATAAAATCTGAAACAAATACTGTAAGAAACTGTGCAACAATCATCACCGGAAAGCTTATTCTATGCCAGAGGCTCTGGTGGATTTCAAGAAGAGTCCCATCGGAAATGACCCTCTCTTTGCTTCTAATCCCAAGCTGGGTCACTTTCACTTCTGCCTCATTTTTATCCACCGGAAATTCCATGGGAGAGCTTCCATATACTTCTCCTCTTTTCACTCCATCAATCTGAACATGAATCTTTGACCCTGCCCCCATCCATCCCGTCTTACGGACGATACATATTGCCATAGCTCTCTCCTTTCGATTCCACACCATTTCGCGTGTATACTCCAGTGTTATTACACTATCTCTATACATTTATTGAAATTATTATACTATATATGAAGTAATGTTCCTAATACTATTTCAGATTTTTAGATATCTATGTTTTTGCACTCAAATGCACCCCAAATGCCGGAAAAAGCTCCAGACACATCATTGCGTCTGGAGCTTTACTAATTTGTTCTAATAGATCATAGAATCCGCGTAAGTCAATCTTGTGAGTCTATGCAGAGCTCGGGTGGCCATGATATAGCGGATCAGCGCCTGACCTTCCTCGCCCTTTTTCTCCACCATGACTACGCCATCAAACTCCAGTCCCTTGGCAAAGTAAGAAGGCATTAGGTAAAGATCTCCTTTTAAAAGGGCGTCCTCACTGTCTATAAGTTTTACATTGATCTTGTTTTTCAGAAGCTGATAAAGCTCCCTGGTGGTATTCATGTCCTTTGTCAGGATCCCTATGGTATCCAGATTGTTTTCCTTGTAGCTGTTCACCGTCTCCACAATCTTTTCCAAGGATTCTTCCAGTGAGAGATCTCCAAGATCATTCACCGGTTCACCATTTCGTACCAGAGGTACGATTTTCTCTTCTCCAAGGAAGGAGTTTGCAAAGTCCATGATTTCAAAAGTAGATCGATAGCTCTTCTTGAGATCATAATGCCTGATATCTGAGAATACCGAGGAAAGATCTCTCATGGCGCTTTCTCCATGGAGAATCATCTGGTTGGTGTCTCCCACAATGGTGAAGGACTGGGTGCCTGTGATGTCACGAAGAGCTTCATAATGAATGAGAGAGTACTCCTGCGCCTCATCCAGCACCACATGAGCAACCTGATAAGGAAGCTTCAGTCCATGCAGCTTATGCTTGAAATATAGAAGCGGTGCAATGTCTGCTTCTGTATAGAACTCAAAAGCCTTCAGCTCCTCGTAGCCCTTCAGATAATTGCCATGGGACAGATCCCGGAACTCTTCTCTTTTCAGTGCCACCAGCCGAATGAGGTCTCTAATTTCAGATCTTCTCATATTGGCGATGGTATTTCTGTCGTTTCCATCTTTACTCATGGTAGCCTTCATGGCCTCGTACTTCTTATCGATGGCAAACCTCTTCTCATCTCTCACTTCTTTCATTCTGGTGATGAGAATTCTCTTCAGCCTTGTGGCTCTTTTGAAGAACGGCATATACTTGAAGTCTTTAAGGAGAATTCTCTCCATTTCCTCTTCGGTGACCAGTGTCTTTCCTAAGAACTCATAAGAACGGAATGGGAAATATGTTTTCTCCACTTCCTCGACTTTTTCCAGTAGGACCTTCTTAAAGTCATCACTTCTTTTCTTCCTGGCATCCTCCACCAGTTCTTCATCCCCACTTAAGAGCGCTTCCACATAATCCTCGCCCATGAAGATGGGCTCCTTGAACTCTATGAGTTCCAGGGCAAGATCTTTGAAGGTGTTATGATGGACACCGCTTTCCCCTAAAGAGGGCAGCACTTGAGAGATATAGTCCATAAACATATTATTGGGTCCTAAGATCAGCACCTTGTTTTCCAGCATCTTTCGGTAGTTATAAAGAAGATAGGAAACTCTATGGAGAGCAATGGTGGTTTTACCGCTTCCAGCTACACCATTGACCACAAGAACGCCTTCCCGCTTTTCACGGATGATCTGGTCCTGCTCCTCCTGAATGGTCATGATGATGTCCTTCAGCTTCTTTCCTGCATTGGAGGAAAGCACCTCCAGAAGTATTTCATCCTGCACATTGCTCTGGGTATCAAAAACCCCTTTCAGCAAACCTTCTCTGATCAGAAACTGTCTTCTCAGAAGGATGTCCACAGGCATTTCTCCCATGGGCGCTTTATAGGAATCCTTTCCCACGGTTCCCTTATAGAAAAGAGACGCAATGGGCGCTCTCCAGTCTATGACCAGAGGCTCATAAGCCTTCTCATCCACTAGACCAAACTTGCCGATATAGATGTCTTCTTCATCCAGACCTTCTTCTTTGAAGGTGATTTTTCCAAAGTAAGGGGTGCTGTGAAGCTCTGTGAGCTCCAGCAGTCTCTTTTCCACCGCTTTGAAAGTCTCTTCCTGTACATAGCGGTTGTGGTCAAAGTAATCGATCTGTTTATCCTCATCAGAACGGTATTCATCGATGAGGGTCTTTCGGTATTCTACAATATCGTCATATACCAGCTTTTTTCGCTGGGTATTATATAAAATCTCTTCCAAAATCAGAGCTTCCACACGCTCCAGATAAGCATATTCTTTTTCCAGCTCTTCTTTTGGCAAGTCCAAATTAAATTCTTTCATGGGTCCTCCAAAGGTATAGCCGCAACCAAAAAAGATATGGTTACGGCCATAGGTTATTCGTCCAGTTCTTTACTTTCTTCTGCAGGGACAGTTTCTGAGGGTTCTTCATCCACATGGATCACTTCCGCCTCGTCATTGGCTTTTTCTGCCTCTGCCTTTTTTGCTCTTTCTTCCATTTCTGCCTTGGTCAGACCAAAATCATTTCCCATGGTGCGACGCACCACTTCCATAAATTCATGACCTGTGATGGTTTCTTTATCCAGAAGCACCTCGGAGAGTTCTCTCATGAGGTCCTTATGCTCTTCCAGAATTTCAATGGCCTTTTTATGGCATGCCTTGATGATGCTGAGTGTTTCTTCATCGACTTTCGCCGCTGTTCTGTCGCTGACATTCATCACAGTTCTTCCATCCAGATACTGGTTTCTTACGGATTCTGAAGCCATCATATCAAAGGTATCGCTCATGCCGTAAAGAGTAACCATTCTTCTCGCCATGTTGGTGGCTCGTTCAATGTCATTGGATGCTCCGGTGGTGATGGACTTGAACTCCACTTCCTCCGCTGCACGTCCTCCGAACAAGATGGTGATTTCAGTGAGCATCTCTTCTTTGCTCATGAGATATTTATCATCTTCCGGCACCTGCATGGTGTACCCCAGGGCACCCATGGTACGAGGTACGATGGTGATTTTCATGACAGGGTCTGTATTTTTCTGCATGGCTGCCACCAGTGCGTGTCCAATCTCGTGGAAAGCCACGATTCTTTTCTCTTTTGGAGACATGATGCGGTCTTTCTTCTGCTGCCCAGCGATGACAAGTTCTATGGATTCCTGCAGGTCTTCCTGCATGACATAGGCTCTGCCATTTTTCACCGCTCGAAGTGCAGCTTCGTTGATCATATTTGCAAGGTCCGCACCGACAGCGCCTGGTGTTCCTTTGGCGATTTCCAGAAGATTCACATCATCGCCCATTTTCACGTCTTTTGCATGAACTTTGAGGATCGCTTCACGGCCCTTAAGGTCCGGTGCATCTACAATGATTCTTCTGTCAAATCGGCCTGGTCTCAGCAGTGCTTTATCCAGCACTTCAGGACGGTTGGTCGCAGCAAGAAGAACAATACCCTTAGAAGAGTCAAATCCATCCATCTCAGCAAGAAGCTGATTGAGTGTCTGCTCTCTTTCGTCATTGCCTCCGTATCCGCCGGTTTCACGGGACTTACCAATGGCGTCGATCTCATCGATGAATATGATACAAGGCGCTTTGGCCATGGCTTCTTTGAAGAGGTCACGAACTCTTGCGGCACCCATACCAACAAACATTTCTACAAATGCGGAACCGGAAAGGGAGAAGAAAGGCACTTTAGCCTCTCCAGCCACAGCCTTGGCAAGAAGGGTCTTACCTGTTCCTGGGGGCCCCACAAGAAGTGCTCCCTTCGGAAGCTTTGCTCCGATTTCCACGTATTTTTTGGGATTATGAAGGAAGTCCACGATTTCCACCAAAGACTCCTTGGCTTCTTCCTGACCCGCCACATCACGGAAGGTGACTCCCGTATCGCTCTCATAAAGCTTGGCTGTGTTCTTGCCGAAGGACATCATCCCTCCGCCCCGTTTGTCCATACTCTTCATGATATAGTTACCAAGGAACAGCAGAAGTCCTAAAGGCAGCACCCAGGAGAGAAGGATGCTGAGGATCGGATTTGCCACCTGCACCGTCGCCACTTCAAAGGGAATGTTCTTTTCCTTGATGAGCTGAACCAGCTCTTCATCGTTGGGTATGTAACCGGTATAGAGCGTAAAGCCTGCCAGCTCATCCCCCTCCACCATGGTATACTCAAATTTTCTCTGGGACTCATCCAGCTTGATGCTCTTGACACGGTCTTCTGTAATGGCATTCTGAAACTCATTGTAATTCTGTTTCTGATTCCTGATGTCATTGGCAAAGTAATTGAATACCGTCACCATGACGAGGACGCTGAGAAAATAGACGATATAGAATTTGATATTCTTATTGCCTTTCCCAGGTTTATTGTTGTTACTGTTCATGTTCTGCCCCCTATTTTGCCAATTCCACCATGGCATTGGCATAAATTCTGGCACAAGTCATCAAATCTTCGATGAGAATATATTCATCCAGCTGATGGAGTGTGTCTTCTCTTCCTGGAAGAAGTGGTCCAAACGCCACAATGTTCTTCATCATTTTTGCGTAAGTTCCACCACCAATGGCAAGAGCTTCTCTCTCATCTCCAGTTTCTTTCGTATACACCCCCATGAGTTTTTCAATGAGTGGTGTATCCTTTGGGAAATACAGGGGGCCGTCATGTGCCGTGACGTCAAAGGTGAATCCTTCTTTTTCAAAAAGTTCCCTGATTCTCTCCGTGACTTCCTTTTCCTTTATGGTAACTGGATACCGGATGTTGATGTATGTGTCCAATGTGTCTTCTGTCAGTTTGATTTTACCAAGATTCAGAACTAGCTTTCCTGATGGCTCATCTTTAAAGTCCACCCCCATGGCTTTTCCGTCCAAATCCTTTGCAAGATTATACTCGAGGACACTTAAAGTGTCCTTAAGAGATTGAAAATCCTCATTTTGCACCATATGGGAAAGAAGCATGGAAATGGCATTTTTCCCTTTGTGAGGTGTGCTGCCGTGGGCAGATACGCCTTCAAAAGCGATGGCCTTTTCCTCATCCCCTTTTCTATAGGTCACTCTAGCTGCATCCGGCACCATATTCACAGCCTGTCCACCTTCTAAAGAGAGGAGCGGATGACTGTCCAGCTTCTTGGAAAGCTTGATCACAAGAATCCCCATTTCCGCATGGATGGCTGGAAAATCAGCATCCGGTGTGAATCCTGCCACGGGCTGTTTTTCTTTCTTCAGATACTCTTCGATGTCCGGTCCACCGGTTTCCTCACTGGTGCCGAAAATAAGACGGATCTTATGCTTCAGAGGAATCCCAGCCTCTTTGATGGCGATGAGTCCATGAAGCGCTGAGACCATGGGGCCTTTGTCATCCATGGTGCCTCTTCCGTAAATCCGGTCTCCGTGGACTTCTCCCAGGGGATTCTTGGTCCAGCCGTCTCCCACCGGAACCACGTCCAGATGTCCAAGAACAGCCACATAGTCTTCTCCGTCTCCATACTCCACAACCCCTGCATGTCCATCCACATGGAAAGTCTTGAATCCATAGCCTTCCGCCATCTCTAAGGCTGCTTTGAGCGCTTCATGCACCGCTTCTCCTTGAGGCATCCCTTCTTGTTCTTCTCCCTTGACGGACTCAAAAGACACAAGTTTCAGCACATCTTCTATAAGTCTGTCCTTGTTTGACTCAATTATTTTTCTAAGTTCCATTGCCATCCTCCATTAATCTGCATTCCTATTTTTTCACTGCACTCTATTTTAAAAAACCAAAATCCTCTAGAGGCAGAATCCGAAGTCCACCTTTTCCAATGACCTGATCCTCATGGATATACGGTTGCTGCCAGTATCTGGCATCATTGGAGGTCTTTCTGTTGTCCCCAAAGAAGAGCAGATGATCTTCAGGCACTGTGAAGGTTCCGGTAAAGCTGCTCTGATTCACCACATAGGGCTCTTCCACCAGATATCCGTTGACATAAAGAATGCCTTCTTTCAGCTCCACCACATCTCCAGGAAGCCCGATGAGCCTCTTGATGAGAAGCATCTCTTTTCCATCTTCTGTGAACAGTTCTTTCGAGCGGAAGACCAGTATGTCACCGCGTTCAAACTGATCCTTATTGTATACTTTTCTCACAAAAATCTTATCATCCACATTGATGGTGGGAATCATGGATCCTGTGGGCACTTCTATACGAAACACCACAAAGGTATTGATAAGAAAAGCCAGCAGCAATGCCGTCACAATGGGAATCACCCATTCCTTCACCACATAACTGATTCTGTTCTCTGTTTTCTCTGCCATCTAAAAGACCTACTTTCAAAAATTACTACAAACTCATTGTAAACAACATTTCTCAAAAATCTATTAAAAACATCTGGGAATAAGAATTCTTCTCTATACTACAGTATAGCACAGGGCACTCTCTTTTTCGGCATTTTCCGGTGGGTACCACAGTTTTTTTCAGAGCTTCTTTCTATATCATAGAGCTTCTTCCACCTGTTGGATGATCCAAAGAAGATCCAGAAAAAGTCATCTCTCCTATACAAAAACTATGATATGATAAAATCAGGAGGTGAAAAAATGAAAAATTTTCTAAAAGAATTTAAAGCATTTGCTGTGAAAGGCAATGTGGTGGACTTAGCTGTCGCTGTAATCATTGGGGGAGCTTTTGGGGCCATTGTCACATCCTTTGTCAATGACCTGATCATGCCGCTCATCGGTGCCTTATTCGCTGTACCTGATTTCTCCACCCTAGCCTTCACAGTCAATGGAACGCCCATTATGATTGGACTCTTTATTCAAGCCGTGGTGAACTTTCTTATTGTTGCGTTGTCCATCTTTGTGATGGTAAAGGCACTGAACAGCTTTAAGAAGAAAGAAGAATCTGCTCCTGCAGCTCCACCTGCACCAAGCAAAGAAGAGCTTCTTCTGACAGAGATCAGAGACCTTCTGAAAGAAAGAAAATAGCACTTATGACATCCTTTTAGAGCATACGGTAACTGTATGCTCTTTTTCCTGCAGTAAAATGTCTTTATTCTCTATAGAGAATATCTGATTCTTTTCTGATATATGCCCTGGTTACCTTTACTATAGCACCTCTTTTTGTTATATTTTAAACATGAGCAGTGTATCACTTGATCCACTGCGTTGATCTAATTTTCACGGGGAGGAAAGCAAAAGCAGTGCTTTTGTATGAAACAGCATGATTGAAATCAAAAACGTCACAAAGGTCTATGGCGGTAAAGTAAAGGCCGTGGATAATCTCAGCCTGACACTGAAGCCTGGTGAAATCTTCGGATTTTTAGGGCCAAATGGCGCAGGAAAAACCACCACCATCAAGATGCTTACAGGCATCACCGATCCTGATGGCGGAGAGATTCTCGTAAATGGCATCGACCTGTCTAAAGACCCCATCCGCTATAAGAATCAGTTCGGATTTGTGCCGGACAGTCCAGATATTTTTCTCCGTCTGAAAGGTATTGAGTATCTCAATTTCATGGGCGATATCTATCAGGTGGACAGCAGCCTCCGAAAAGAACGGATCGAAAGCCTCGCAAAACGGTTTGATATGGAGAATGCTCTTAATGACTCCATCTCCAGCTATTCCCATGGTATGAGACAGAAGATCATTCTCATGGGCGCGCTCATCCATGATCCAAGTCTTTGGATTCTAGATGAGCCCATGACAGGACTTGATCCAAAATCCTCTTTCTACCTGAAAGAGATGATGAGAGAGCATGCCGACAAGGGAAATGTGGTCTTCTTCTCCACCCACGTGCTGGAAGTGGCAGAGAAGGTCTGTGACCGAGTGGGCATCATCAATAAAGGAAAGCTTATGTTCTGCGGAACCATGAATGAACTTCGGGCAATGGTCAGTGAAAATGAAGGTCTGGAGCAAATCTTCCTGGAGATGACAAATGATGAAGAATAATCTCATAACTCTCACGAAAACCATGTTCAAGAACGATGAGACCCTAAACAACCTGACCAGTAAGGGCTCCAAAAGTTCTTTCCTGAAATCCAAATGGATGATGATTCTTTTTGTTCTGGGCATTGCAGTTCTCATGGGGCTGTCCTTCGGTTTTATGCTGGCGGATCTATATGATGCTTTGGCCGTGGCAGAACTGTCTCATCTCATTCCAAGACTTCTTGTTCCCGCAGCGGGCATCATGGTCTTCATGTTTGGTATTTTTTATGTGATGAATGTGTTCTATTTTTCCAAGGATGTGGAGAATTACCTTTATCTGCCTGTGCAGGCAGGTGAGATTCTAGGGGCAAAATTCCTGGTGTCTCTCATCTATGAGTATTTCATCATCCTTGTTTTCTTCCTTCCTCTGCTTACTGTGTATGGCATCAAGGATGGAAGCAGTATCCTTTACTATGTCTATATGCTGGTTTCTCTTATTCTGATTCCAGTTTTCCCCTTGGTTGTTGCCTCCATCATCTCTATGCTGATCATGAGGTACAGCAGCAAGTTTAAGAACAGAGACCGGTTCAATATGATCGCAGGGATCCTCAGTCTTGTGGTAGCTCTGGGCTTTAACTTCGGACTGCAGTTTTTCACCCAAAGATTCACCGGAGATCCAAACTTGGCCATTGGAGACATATCTGAGCTTCCCGTGTTTAAGATTACTTCCTGGGTATTTCCCACAAGTCATTTTGCCACAGAAGGAATTCTTGCTTACAACTCTTTAAACGGGCTGTTCAGCATTCTCCTCCTTCTTCTGATCACCGTTTTATCCTTCTTCTTGTTCTATGTCTTGGGGAACCTTCTTTATTTTAAAGGTGTCATCGGCATCTCCGAATCCAAGGCCACACGAAAAGCGCTGTCCAAAGAAGAGATGGAAAAGGGTTCAAAAAGAAAGCCCATTCTCTTCTCCTATGCCCTGAAAGAGCTGAAGCTGATTTTAAGAACTCCAGTCTACTTTTTAAACTGTGTGCTGATCAGCCTCATCTATCCCCTGTTCATTCTCTTCCCGTTTCTCATGGGATCTGGAGAGGATAAGGCAGAGCTTGAAAGTGTCTTTACCATGCTTCAGGGATTTGACAGAGGTTCCCTTCTTCTTGGAATAGTGGGTGTGGGATTCTTAATGGGTTCCATCAACATCATTGCTTCTTCTGCCATTTCAAGGGAAGGCAAAAACCTGTACTTTCTGAAGTACATTCCCGTTCCATACATGACGCAGATCTATGCAAAGATTGTCAGCGCCTTTTATGTGGAAGCTGCCGCGCTTGTGATCTTCTACGGAATTGTTTTTTATCTGTTCCGTATCGACCTTGTATTCTTTGTGCTTTCTCTACTCATCGTCTTTTTGGCTTCTCTAGTGATCAATCAGATTGGGATTTTTCTCGATATCACCTGGCCGAAGCTGAACTGGGATACAGAGCAGAAAGCGGTGAAGCAGAACTTCAACTCCGTGATCCATATGTTCCTGGGGTTTGGTCTGGTGGCCCTTATGATATTCCTTGCAATGAAAGTGCAGGTATCTTTATATGTGGCCTTCATGGCAAGCCTTTTAGGTCTTCTTATTCTTGCGCTGGTTCTCCATTTCCTTCTGACCAGGCATGTGGAAAAACGCTTCAAGGCTCTTTCCTGACATGGAGAAAAAGCTGCGTAGAGATCTGATCTTAAAGGGACATTTCAGAAAAGGGAACAAAGACGTATTTGACATCGACAGCCGCTCCTTCACCATTTCAAAAGAACTGAGAAAACGCTTAAGGATACGCGATGTGCTTCTTGGTTTCTTTACGGTGATTTTTACCTTTCTATATTTCAAAGCAGGAGAAAAATATCAGGACATCCTTCTGAAAGATGCTGGTGGAAAAGTAATCCTGGAAGGAATCAGCTTAAGCTTTATGTTTCTTCTTGCACTTCTTCTGATGTTCTTCACAGTTTCTGCTTTTCTCATTCCAAAGAATCTTCAGGAGCATCTTACGGAGTACGAAGAGACCTTCTACTAAGCACACCAAAACCCAGGCTAAAAAAGACTGAAAAAGTCCTTTTCGCCCGGGTTTTCCTGTTTTTCACCTTTATTTACAAATTCCTCTTGACTGTGAAGCCCCTCGACACCCTACAATAGTGACAAAGAACACCACTGGAGGTATACATGAAGATCAAAGAAATCGAACTGCGCTCTGGGATGGACCGGGCAAACATCAGATATTATGAAAAAGAAGGACTGCTTCAGCCTGAAAGAACGGAGAACGGATATCGGGAGTACAGTGAAAAGGATCTCCAGCAGCTGTTAAAAGTACGGCTCCTTCGAAGTCTTCATTTCAGCCTGGAAGACATCAAATCTCTGATGCAGAAAAAGACAACGCTCTCCTTCCTTCTGAAAAACCAGATCCGTTATCTGGAATCTGAAACTGAGGATGTGCTCTATGCAAAATCCCTCTGCGAATCCATTGTTTCAGAAGGTGCCACCTTCGAGACCTTGGATGCTGAGAAGCACCTGGTAAGCATAGAAGACGTAATCTCAAAATCTTCTTCAGAGTACTTCAATGTTGATTTTGAGATTCCACATGTCTTTGAACCCATAAGACGTTTTGCAGCAAGAACCCTGGACATGGCACTGTATGGTACCCTTATTGTTTTTTTGAACTATTTCATTCGAGGTGAATATTCTCCAACTGACAGCTTAAGCTACACCTTTCAAAATATCCTCACCATCCTTGTGATGATTATGATTTTGGAGCCCATACAGCTGAAGCTGTTTAAACGAACCTTCGGAAAATGGATCATGGGTCTTTATATAGAAAACCTTAATGGTAGCCCTCTTTCCTATGAGGATGCTTTCAGAAGAACCCTTCATGTCCTTGTCAGGGGCATGGGGCTGTTCATTCCTCTGGCGGATCTCATTTCTCTTGGAAGCAGCTTTGACAAGCTGAGAAAAGGTGAAATCCTAAGCTGGGACAGAGGTTTAGCTTACCGAATGAAAGACAGAAAAATTTATCGGTATCTCATCGCATTTGTGCTCTTTTTCTTCATCAGCATTTCGGTCATCATCATACCATTTCTACAGAATGTACCTCCTAACACAGGTGCACTGACCGTAGAAGGATTTTCTGAGAACTTCAGATACTACCAGAAGCTTCATGACATGGATTTCGGTAATTATGTGATGAACAATTTTGGTAAGTGGGAAGAGAAAGAGGCGGATGATCGTTTAGAATATCTTCCAGATGCTGTAAAATACCCTCACTTTCGTTTTCGAATGAATGATCATATCGTGAAAGAAGTGAATTTCAGTGTAACTTATGAGGACAACCCGTTCTGGGTTGAAAACTACAGAGATATGATGATTCTCGCAAGTCTCTCCTTTACGAATGCTGATGAGTCCATGAACATTGTTGAAAGAGCTCTACTTTCCGGTGAGATCATTATGAGATTTTACGCTGAAAACTTCAAGTCGCACACCTTCGCTACAAAAAACGTAGAGATTTCCAGCATGGTAGAGTACGATGGCTATGAGAAATCCATTGAGATTCTAGAACCTATAAACCGGGAGAGAGAAAACTATTACCATCATGAATTCTTTGTCAGGAGAACAGCACCATAAACCTAATCGTCTTAACTGTGAACTTGAACAAAGATCTCTAATGAGAATCTATTTCGTATGGATGCTTTTATAATTCAACTTCAAATCGTAGTGAGTCAACTGCTTAATCATTAGGGGGGAATACAATTATGGATATTATTGTATATTTGCTTCTAGAAGGCATTATTGAAGCAATCTCCTATGCTTCAAAGCCTAAAGAAACCTCTAGATTTATAACTATTTCAATTTTTACTCTGATTATTACGACCATGATGATATTCCTGATTCTCTCTTACTTGGCAAGAGCTGATCAGGAGAAAATGATTGTATTACTGCTATTAAGTGGTTTAACCGCTTTCACCGCTTATGATTTTCAAAAGGAAAAGAAAAACCAGAATGCATTTTGATACCAGCTGTACATAACAAAACCCAGGCTTAAAGTGACTGAAAATATCCATTTTAACTCCGGTTCTTACAGATCATTCACTCGTACCTTTGTTGCAAATGAGGAGATGTAGCGATGAGGCAAAAGAATAAACAAACGAAAAAGGATCTGGCCCTTGAGATTCTATACATCTTTATAGGTTTTTTCTGGATATATGGAGTTTGGACAAATAAGTTTGTTCAAGATGGAACAAATATCTTTCTTGTATTGATTGGAGGCGCTTTGATCCTTCAAGGTGTTTTCGGAATCAGAAAATACTATTTGCAGAATAAACCATGAAAATAGAGTCGTTTCAAAACTAGGTATCTAGTTTTGAAACGACTCCTTCCTTTTATCTGACAATGAAAATCTAAATTTTTATGTATTACTGAAAAAATGAGTAAATTTCTATTTTGCTCTTAGTATAAGACTTAATATAGATGTTCCCGAAATCTCTTCAAAGTTAATCAAATTATCGGGTTGTCATTTCAATCATTCTTAAAAATTCATCCGTACTAATTGGAGCATAATTTCTTAATTTGACCCCGGTTGATGCTTGCTGAAATAAATGCCCTTCTCTTTCGACAAATCTTCCTTGGTATGCACCAACAATATAATATTTCTGGTTATGTTGAGTTAGAAACAACACATAGGATAGTTCATCGTTTAAATAAGGGATCCCTCCCAAAACTTCTTCATCGCCACCAACTTCTTCAATAATTTCTATCCTATCACCAGATTTAAGGTTTCCTTTGACTGCGGATTGAACTTCAACCAAGGTATGTACTTGAGGATATCCATCAAGCATTTCTATACTGTTCCCTAATACATTCACTTTTACTATATCATCAGAGTCAGATGCAATATCCTTTATGCTATTATATATTGTTTGAAGTTCTCCAGGAGTGTCAGGATAAGTTTCTTCAGAATTTATTTTACGAATTGTTTCGTCTGATACATCATACCCTTGCTGTTTTGAACATGCCCCTAAGAAAACCATAAATAACATTGTAAACGTAATTACGAACATTTTAGATTTCATAAATGAGAACCTCCAATAAGTTTTAATACATCCTTGAAAGTACAAAATCGTAAAAATTAAATACTATTAATATATTGACCTAATCCAGAAAACATCATCACTTTGCGGGGTTTTTAGAGACATAAACCGAGCTGAGTATTCATACATTAAAGGTCCGCTTACAAAACATGCTTTATCCCGAAAATATGCCCCTTAATATATGACCTTCGATCTAAATAATAGTGAGTAGTTTTATTTTTTTGCTTTCAGTTCTAAGAGCATTGGGGCCATATTGAGTACTATAGATACCAGCGTCAATGCGGATAACAAAGTCACCATGGTAGGCACCACATCTAATAACGCAGACCAGTCTTCCTTCTCTACCCACTTGAACACAAGTCTGTACTCTGCCCAAAGAGTCGCTGCCGTAAAAGAAAGTCCCATAGCCATCGCAAATTTATACTCCTTACCTTTTTTATACTGATAAAGATTAATAACAGTTGCTGCTGCAGCCATAAGTCCAAATATCATCCACATAATTTTCCTCCAGACATTTTGGTTCTTTTCTATACATTCTACAAGTTCTATACACCGACCTAGGTAAATCTTCCTTCAAATCCTTATTTTTTCATTTCAAACTCATTGGAAACACTGTACACTGCACTCTCATAAAATGGCTTTCCTGGCTCTGATAATATTTTGTACATTCTGAATGTTCCTTTTTCTGTCTTTGGCCAGTTATTTAAGTCCACAAGAACAGTAAACTCTTCTCCAGAAAGAATGGTTAAGGCCTCATCCGCATAAGCGACTATTTCAGGAATCTGGTACCATGAACCCTTGATTTTTTTCTCCAGATAGATGAAATGCCCATGTTCCATCTCTTTTTCACTTTCATTGGTTAAAACTACTTCTACTTTTCGATCTTCTTTAGGGGTAACCGTTAATGTCACGTCTTCACTGATGACAATATTTTCTTCTTCAAGGATGGTGGGATTTAACCCTTCTGTACTTTCTGAACATCCAGCAAATGACAGGAAAAAGAATAAGGCTATGAGAAAACCAGTTTTTTTCATAACTACCTCCCGATATTTTGATATATGAATAGATTTATTTCTTCTAGATACTATGTTATCAGAACATAAGAACAAATAGTTTACAAAAAAACATATATGCAGTAATCTCCAGAAGAAGAGCTGAAGTTAGTATTCCTTCAGCTCTTTATAAAGGTCATGAACCAACTGTTCATTGGAAAAATCATCCATGAGCCTGTATAACTTTTGTCCTTTTCCCTCTTGTCTAAAAAAAGACTGAAACTTCTCCGGCTCTTTTTTCATCATCTCATGAATCTCATTGATTAGGTGCGCAAGAGACGGATCTGGATTCTCACGAAAAAACAGGTTTTGGTTCTGGAGCACAATATAGGTACCCCGGGCAGCCAATAGACTGGCATACTGCATCACTACACTGCTTCAACAGATGAAAAATCCACATCTTCACTGCTCAATTCTCGAAAAACCAAGGGTTTCCAAAATGCTTTCCAGTGAATAAATGAAATCCTCCTCTGCCCCCCAGGACATCTTGAAGAAAACTCCTTGTCCTCCTGCCGAACCGATGATATCCACAAGGATTTCTCCCTCCTGATCCATGAGTACCGCAGTAAGACTGGCCCGATTGGATGAACGCATGAAATATTTTTCAAAAACTAAGGTGTAGACTGTCACGCCATGAAACGTCCTCTCAAAACGCTCCAGAAGCTCCACCGACATCCCTGTCTTCAACATTTCATCTCCCAGATACTGCACAATCTCTCTGCTGTTGCCTTTTCCTTGCATGGTAATTCTAGCCATTATTTTTTCCTCCTGTCTGCTATAAATTCTGCCACTTTACTGGACTCTGACCGGTCTTCAAAAGAAATTCATTGGCCTCACTGAAGGGTTTGGACCCAAGAAAGCCTCTTCTTGCGGATAATGGACTTGGGTGAACCGATTCTATTATTTTATGCTGAGACCCAATGAGTTTTTTCTTGCTGATTGCGGCATCCCCCCACAAAAAGAACACCACAGGCCTTTCCTGTGTTCCCACTTTCTTTATCACATGGTCTGTAAAAAGCTCCCATCCTTTTTTCTGATGACTGTTGGCTTTTCCCTTCTCCACCGTCAGCACTGTATTAAGGAGAAGGACCCCTTCTTCAGCCCAGGACAGAAGAGAGCCATGATCAGGGCTCTTTATCGCCAGATCGCTTTCAAGTTCCTTATAGATATTTCTGAGAGATGGTGGAATCTTCTCCCCTTTTCTGACGGAAAACGCAAGGCCCTCTGCCTGATTCTCCCCATGATAAGGATCCTGACCAAGGATAACCACCTTCACCTTCTCCACAGGCGTCATCTGAAATGCGCGGAAAAGCTCCTCCTTCTTTGGGAAGACGGTCTTCTCGGTATATTCTTTCTCCAGAAACTGAAGAAGCTTCTGAAAATAAGGTTTCTGAACTTCCTCCTGTAAAAGCTCATCCCAACTGTTTCCAATTCTGATCTCCACGATGTACCCCTTTCATCTACGTATTCTTCACCGGCTTTTCTCCATTGTATCAAACTTTAACAGAATGTTTGTAGGATTCTATCTGAAAAAACTGTATATTCTATAGTATACCCATCTCATCCGAAGGGAGTATCCTATGAAAAACAGACACTTTATCATTGTATCCTTTGATGCCCTGTCCAGCAGGGACCTTATAAACCTTAAGCATCTTCCAGGCTTTCAAAGACTGAAAGAAAACTCTTCTTACTGCTTGAACGTATCCTCTGTTTACCCGAGCCTTACCTATCCCTGCCATACCAGCATCTCCACAGGGATGTATCCAAAAAATCATGGTGTGGAATCCAATACGCTGCTTCAGCTGAACAGAACCTCTCCGGACTGGAACTGGACACGGGATTCCATCAAGGCAGACACCTTCTATGATGCAGCACTACGAAAAGGACTTTCTGTATGTTCCCTGTTATGGCCAGTGGCTGCCAAATCAAACATCACCTGGAACCTTCCAGAAATCTTTGCCAACAGACCCTGGCAGCATCAGATTCCCGTCACCCTGGCCCATGGGACGCCTTCTTTTCTTCTGGACATCAACAGACGCTTTGGCCACTTGAGAAACGGCATCAGGCAGCCTCAGCTGGACCTCTTTGTAGAAGCCTCTGCCCACTATGCGCTGAAGTCCAAAAGACCACAGGTCATGATGATGCACTTTGTGGAGCTGGATGCCATGCGCCACACCTATGGCTATGACTCAGAAGAAGCAGAAACTGCCCTGAAGAGCTATGATATGAAACTCCAGAACCTTTATACTCTGCTTGAAGAAGAGAATCTACTAGAAAACACAACCCTTTTTGTCCTGGGCGACCATGATCAGATTCCAGTACATACAGCCATCCATATGAACAGCATTTTTAAAGACAAAGGATATCTCAGCGTGAAAAAAGGAAAGATCACAGACTATGAGGTGTACTGCCAGAGCCTTGATGGTTCTGCCTACCTTCATTTCGGAAAAGAGGTTTCTGATGAGAGAAAAGTAGAGATCCGCCTTCTTCTCTACAGGCTGCGGGACAGAGAAGATTTTGGTATAGAAGCCGTCTACGGCAAAGATGAGATGCTTTCTCTGGGCGCAGGCAGAAAAGCGGACCTGATGCTGGAAGCGAAGAACGGATTTTATTTTCAGGATGCCCATGACCGGCCTGCACTCTTAAAACGCGATGCGAAAGCTCTGGGAACAGACCATCATGGAAGATCCACCCATGGTTTTGACCCACGGAAAGAGAACTACCAGACTGTCTTTTTTGCTACAGGAAAAGGTATCCGAAACGGGGTCATCCTTGAAAAGATGAGCCTCGTAGATGAAGGCCCCACCTTTGCCCATGCCATGGGAACGGTGCTCCATGATACCGACGGCAGAATTCTCACAGAGCTCTTTTTGTAGAAGTGAAGAAAGAAGGATGATTTCATGTTCACCATTAGAAAAGCCGCTGTTTCCGACGCAAAAAACTTGGGCATGATTCATGCCCTTTCGTGGAAAAAAGCCTATGAAGGCATCGTACCAAAAGAAATCCTGGATAAGATCACACCAGAGAAACGAGCCCAGTTCTTTAAGAAAGCGCTGACACTGCAGTGGGAAGAGGATTACCTGCTTACAGTAGACGATCTTCCAGCAGGTCTTCTCTGCCTTGGAAAAGCAAGAGATGAGGACTGCAAGGACACTGCCGGTGAAATCTGGGGAATTTATCTTCATCCTGACTTCTATGGTCAAGGCTACGGGAGGATTCTCCTGGAGTACGGTCTTTCGGAGCTTCGACATAGAGGCTTCCTAAGAGCAGTATTGTGGGTGCTGAAGGACAATATCCACGCAATCCAGTTCTATGAGCATATAGGCTTCTGCAAAGAAGGAGCTGAAAAGGACCTCTTCATCGGAAAACCACTAACTGAAGTACGATATAGTATGAATTTATGACCCCAAAGGGAAACGGACCTCCACTTCACAAAGAAGCAGGAAGGTCCGTTTAGGGAAACAGTATATTTAACAAAGGGTAGGGGTATGACTACCCTTTTATGGGAGCTAATCGCTTAGCTTGATAACATTATAGCATAGAATCTAATATTTGTTAATTAACAAACTTAAGAAGTCGATATTGTACCAAAACTGTACACTTTCTCCAATGGTCTTCCATATTTTCATCCTAATTTCTCCTTAATTGATGCCCATTTTCTTCAGCTTCTGATAGAGGGTATTCCTACCTATTTCCAGTTCTTTCGCCATATTGCTGATGTTCCAGTTGCACCGTTTTCCGGTCTCCAGAATGGCATACTTCTCATAATCTTCCAGCGTCTTCAGCCGGCAGGACATGGCGGCCATGGTCTGTTTGTCTCTCATTTCCTGATAACGGGTCATGAAAATCTCCAGCACATCTTTGAAAAGCAGATCTGCGGTGCACTCCTCGTGGAGGCATCCGTCTGATGCATACACGATGCCCACAACACCAATTGGTTTCTTATGTCCCATGACAGGCAGCGCTAAGAGACTCTCATCCTTGCTTAAATGTATTTTTTTATGTTTCCCGGATTTCAGCACATCCTTCATCGCAATGCTCAGTTCTGGATGCAGCCGGATAAACTCCTCCACCTTGCTTCTTCCAGTTTTGTCATTTTTCAGGTCTTCTTTGGACTCACAAAAGATGGCATTCAGCTTCCGATCGAATACCGCCAGGCTTTCAAGACAGGTAATCTCTTTCAAATCCATGGATATATAGCACATGAGATTCACCATTTCCTGAAGCTTCTGAAGATCATCAGAGCCTTCGAAGTACTCTCTAGCATTCACCACATAAACCACCCCCTTCCCTTTGATAATATATTAACATGTTCTCTTTATCAAGGAAGAATCCTTATCCTTTTAGGGATTTCAGGATTTCGTGATAATGTCCTCTCTTTCCTGAAGAAGTGGTGAAAATTCTCTACTTTTCTTTTGAATTAAGCTATAATGAAAAGAAGTCAAAAAAGACATAAAGGAGTAGATGGATAATGAAAAAAGGCGAAGTCATCAAAAGTGGCATCACCATGGGCACAGGCCTTGCCATGGTCATCAGCTGGAGCCTAAACCAATCGGTGCTTTGGGCCATCATACATGGGCTTTTCAGTTGGGTGTATGTCGTTTATTATCTGCTGTTTCTAAACTGAAGAAGAGGTGTATGAATTGTTCGGAACTGTTGTTAATGCTTTTACCATTCTCCTTGGCAGTACACTGGGGATTGTATTCCATAAAATAATCAATCAGGATATTGCTCACAGTCTGTTTAAAGTTATGGGACTCACAGTAATCTATCTTGGGATCGCTGGTCTTGTGAAGGTGGAAAACCCCATGGTCATCATCTTGTCCATGGCTCTTGGCACCCTCATTGGAGAAGTCATCAATATTGAGAAGAAACTGGAACTTCTCACAGAAAAGATTGAGACCATGGTCAACCGCTACTACAGGGGGAAAATCAAAGATGGCCTCCTGACGGCATCTCTTCTTTTCTGCATCGGCTCCATGGCCATCATCGGCACCATAGAGAGTACCCTTTCCGGAAATCATGATACTCTTTATGCAAAATCCATTCTGGATGGTATCACCTCGGTGATTTTTGCCTCCTCCATGGGTATCGGTGTTCTTTTTTCTGCTTTCTCTGTACTTTTTTACCAGGGAAGCATCTCTCTTCTGGCCACCTTCATCCGGCCTTTGGTCATCGCAGTGCCCGAAACCATTCCCATGATATCGGGAGTCGGCAGCCTCATGATTATGGGTCTTGGAATCAATATGGTGTTCAATCTGAAACTGAAGATCTCCAATATGCTTCCAGCCATTCTGGTTCCCATTCTTTATGCTGTGGGACTCCTCGTTTGGAAGACTGTCATCACCTTTTAACAGCTGAATAGCTCTTATGCGAAAAGTGCCAGGAAAGCTTATACTTCCTGGCACTTTTCGTTCTTTCCTTCTTATGGATTCACACTCTCCGTTGTCCCCATAAAGAGCGGCAGATTACTTTGGCGATCCACAATCATATATACAAAAGGTCTGTCCAGATTGACAATCTTTGGATCCATGGGACCTGCAGACTCTGCCACCACTTCCACGGCTGTGACTGCTCCAGCCTTGGTTCCTCTTTCATTGACGTCGATAAAAGTCTTATGGAGCACTCTGCTGATATAAAGATTTCCAATGGGTGATGTGCCTAAGGCTCTCAGATTGGCTAGATCCGCATCGAAGGCATCTTTGATCCCCATGGATTTGAATACTTCTGAAAGCTCCACTTTGTATTCCGTTTTAAACTTAGGCATCATGGTAAATACGGAGGTGGACTCCACAGTATCCAGCAGCTCATAAAGGTCTTCCCCCGTAAGGCTATTCACATACTCGCCAATCGTCTGGTTCTCCTCCTTTGGGAGAAGAGCAACAAAGACAAATTCTCCATCTGCATAGGGCTTCATGAAACCTACAGTATCACCATTTTCCAGATACAGGGATTCTTCATTCCGCATCATTTCCACCGTTTCTTCTGCACCAGAGCTGTTTTTGAAAATACCATCCTGAATCTGGTCTTCTGAATAGATGTCCTTCCATTCCCCTTCAAAGGCCAGAGCATTGATGAGATACATCACGGCGTCCTCTGGTATTTCGTCGAGGATTTCAGGAATCATTTCCTTCGTCTTCTCCTTGACCCAGAGATTGATGTCCTTCAATGTGGATTCATCAAAAGGAGCACGGTAGATGGAGGCACCATAGTAGTTGGCATTGGTCTGAAGAAAATCTTCTTCCACATCAATGGCTCCCCCTTCTTTGAACCAGATGGAGTTTGCCACATGAATTTTCAGCTTCTCTTTGTCCGGCAGGCTCTTTCTATAGAGATACAGCAGATTGTTGAGATCCTCCATCTTCATGCCGAAAACTTCTTCCATCTGGGTCCTGGTGTTTTCCAGAGCGCCATTTCCCGTCATGCCCATGGCTGAAAGGATGGAAATTGGAGAAAGCAGTGTGTTCTTTTCTTCCAGGCTCTTCTGGAATAGCAGTAAAGAAAAAGAAAGGGCCGCCTGAAGATCTTCTTCACTATAGCCCTCAGGCACCTGGACCTCTTGGGAATCTATGCCTTTCATCAGATCTTCTCCAGACACCTTCTTTGCACAAGAGGTGCTTGTCATAAGAAGCGCAAACAGCAGCGCCACAGAAAGCAGTGTGATCCATCTGTTGTTTTTCATATCCATCTCCCCCCAGTTCATCATCGTTCTAATGAAAACTTTCATTTCTACTTTTATCCTATCGCCCAGCCATCAATTATTGGTGACAATTGAGCAACAGGATGGAAACAAAAAAAATGTCAAACCCCTTGAGGAGTCTGACAAATTTGAACTCTAGACTTCAGCTTTCACTTTATTCCGATCTTCCCTGTTCACCAGAATAATCCCGATGACAATGGAAATTAATGAGATCAGCACCTGAACTGTGATCTTCTCTTTTAGGAAAATCGCCGACAGGATCGATCCTGACACCGGAATCAGAAAGCGGAACATGGTGATCTCCCCTGGTTTGTTGTACTTCAGAAGTGTATACCATAACGTAAAGGCAACAGCGGATAACAGTGCAGAGTAGACAAGAAGTCCACCTGCCAAAGGTGTCATGGTCAGTGTGTCATAGGTTCCGTTCAGTGATATGAGGAGCATCGCCGCTCCACCAAAGAGAAGCTGGTAGGCAGACAGCAGCATGGGATGTATGGTTCTTGCATAACTCTTCACCATGAAGCTTGATAAAATGGCTGTGATGACGGAAAAGAACATAAACCCTTCTCCCATGAGCTTGAATCCTCCAGTGAGTCCTCCATCCAGATTTACCACCACTACGCCAATGAGGCCAAAGACAATACCCCAAATTTTATTTCTGTTCAGCCGATCATTCTTATAGATAAAATGTGCCAGAATGATGATGAGAAAATTCGACAGGGAACTGATGATGGCGCCTTTTGATGCTGTTGTATTGGCAAGACCAATATAGAAGAAAAAATAGTTCAGCGATGTTTGAACAAGACCTAATATCAAAACCCGTCCCAAGTCACGAAGGCTATGAAGCTTCACTTTCTCCCGCATGGTCACAAAAGCGTAACCAAGAAGAAGGATGCCCGCCAGAAAGAACCGGATTCCCGCGATGAGAATCTTTGAATAAAGATCATCTCCAGCCATACTCATTTCGCTGTATGTGATTTTAAGTACTGGAAAAGCGCTTCCCCATAGAATCGATGCAATCACTGCAAAGGCTATGACAAAGGGCTTCCGCTCAAATATATTTTTTGTTTTCTCAACTGTATTCATTGTTATACCTCCAAATTTATCCATAAAGACCATTATACCCTGAATTCCCGGAATCTCCATATGAATCCGAAAAAATTAATGGCATCAAATTTATATTTTGTGAAAATTAAACCCCCCAGAGGTATTTTCCTCCATTCTATGTTACAATAAAAAACAAGAATTTCTAAGTTCTCAGAGACTTACAGGAGGTTATGATGAAAAAATACAGCTTTATCTTATGGATTCTGCTCTTAGCCCTGGTACTGGGCGGTGGATATTATTTTATGGAAAATTATGGAAAAAATGCGACACCCCAGGGAGTGGTGGATAATGGCAGCGGCGGTGAAATGGAGACTCCTTCTGAACCTTCCGAAACACCTGCCGCTGAGGAAGAGCCTTCTGACAAAGAAGAAACACCGGTGGCACTGGATGCCATCGATAAGCTCAAAGTGAAGAAGCCATTTTCACCAGAATTCACCATTTACAATGGAGAGAATAAAGAAGTGACGCTGGCGGACTACAAAGGCAAGAAAGTGATCCTCAATTTCTGGGCCTCCTGGTGTCCTCCTTGTGTATTCGAGATGCCGGAGTTCCAAGCGCTCCATGAAGTGCTGGACCCGGAAGAAACGGTCCTTCTGGCTGTAAATCTCACCGATGGAAAACGAGAAACGAAAGCCCTGGCAGATAAATTCATCGAAGAGAATGATCTGACCCTGAATGTGCTCTATGACACCACGGGGAGCGCTTTCTATGAATTTAAAGTCTCCAGTATACCTCAAACTTTCATCATCGATGAGGAAGGTTCTGTCCAGTATGCCATCATGGGCATGACCGATAAAAAAACCTTGGATTCGATTCTGGAAAGGATGGAGTAAATGGATTTTGTTGTGCTTGGTCTTCTCTTTTTTGAAGGCGTCCTGACTTTTATTTCTCCTTGCATTCTGCCGATGTTCCCTGTTTTTCTTATGTATCTCAGCAATGAAAGCCAGAAGAAGGGAAAAGAGCTCCTTGTGAATATCCTGGGCTTTATTCTAGGATTCACCCTTGTCTTTGTCACCCTAGGGGCCACCGCAACAGCTTTAGGAAGCCTCCTAAGCCAGAACCGAGTGCTTCTTCAAAGAATAGGCGGCATTGTGATTATCCTCTTTGGTCTCAACATGGGCGGATTTGTAAAGATTCCGTTCCTCAATTATCAGAGAGGTCTTCAGATGAAGAAGGAAGGCAGCGGGTTCTTCAGTGCCATGATCTTTGGTATTGTCTTCTCCTTCGGATGGTCCCCTTGCCTTGGCACCTTCCTGGGAGCAGCACTGATTCTAGCAGCAGATGCGGGCACTTTGGGTCTTGGTATGTTCTACCTCTTTGTCTTCTCCATGGGACTTGGTCTGCCTTTCCTCATCACAGGCATTCTCTTTTCCAAGCTGGAAGAGGCTTTCCATTTCATCAAAAAGCACTATACCCTCATCACAAAAATCTCCGGCATCTTCCTGATTCTTGTGGGTGTGCTGATGGCTTTTGATCTTTTTGGTTACTACCAGAGATTCTTCAACTTCTAAACCTAACAATCTGCATAGGAAAACCCGCCTGATCAGAAACTCAGGCGGGCTTTTCTATTGTGTTTAGTTCATATCCACGATGCTGTCATAATTGACTTCCAGCGCTTCAAACTTCTCCAGTACAATATGTCCGGACTCATAGGTCTTGCCATCGATGGTCAGCATCACTTTGCTGACACCATAGTAGTCTCCAATGGTATTGGCCAAAGACTGAAGGATCAGCCCTTCATAGCCGGCTCCTGCATTCATTTCCTGCAGGAACTCCTTGGTGAGATCCAGATAAACTCTTCCATCCTGGTTGAGATACAGGTAATTCACCTTGGTGTTCTTTGTAAGCACTGGTACAGCTTCCTTTGGAAGCTCTTTATAGGCATTGATGATGAGGATCTTTGGGATGTCATTGGTCATAAAGGAGATTTCTTTTCTGTAAAGGAATATCCTCTCGTCCTGGGCATTGGGGTAATAGAAATTGACAAATCTCTTTCGGATGGCATTTCCTTCCATCTTGGTTAAGTTTGCACTGACTTCATAGTCTTTGCCAATATCTGTTAGTTTTACAAGTCCCATTCCTCTAACATAATACTCCACTCTTTTTTCTGATTCCTTCCCCTTTGTGGCTCTCGTCACTTCAAGCGCTTTAAAAGTGCCAATTCCCGTCTTCACTTCCACATCCACACCAGTGACCGTGACCGTCTGACCGTCACTTTCCCAGCTGGCATTTAAAGCAAGGGGTTCTTTTAACAGAATCCTGTTTTCTTCAGGATCCTTATCCAGAAAGTTCTCTTTATAATAAGTTTCCGGTCTGCTGATGATTTCAACAAGCATCCCGTCTTTCTTTTCCAGCACACTGACGATTTCAGTACCACCATTATTTCTTCTTAACTGAATACGGCTTCCATCCAGAAAATCTACATACTCGTCATATCCTGAAAACTCATTGCCTGTACCTTCATAGAAACGGTACACATTCTCCTCAAAAGGATACACTTCGTCCACGGTATACGTGATTCCTGTCCACTCCTCCGCAGGTGTCTCCGCCTCTTCTGCCGGTGACTCCGGTTCCATCTCAGACTCCCCAGGAGACTCTGCTGGAGCTTCCGGCGTCACGGACTCCGGTGTTTCTATGTTACTTTTATTACACGCTGTTACCATCATGAGGACCACCATAGCAAGCGAAACCCACGTAAGCTTTTTCATTTGAAAAGCACTTCCTTCTCACACAATCTATTTGTTTTGTACTTAAATTCTACCTTTTAAAGCGTTCCACCGGGTTACATGAAGATGACAAGCCGGTGAAAAGAACATGACGAAAAAGGCTAGTCTTCTTCCCCAAAATACCGATGCACCTCAGGAATGTAGTAAAGGGACCCCAGAGCGCAGATGATGTCGTCTGGTTCTGCCTCATGAAGTGCACTGTCCACTGCTTCCTCTATGTTCATGAAACACTCTTTTTTCACATAGGAAGCTTCTTCAAAATCAAATTCTTTTCTTCTTTTCTTTTTTAGAGACGCTTCCTTCGTTGCGCTCTCTTCTTGGATTTCCTCTTCCACCTTGCGTATTTCTTCTGAAATCATTTCAGCAGAAAGTGCTCTCTCATTATTCACCGTAATGAGATTGAAGCTTTTGGCAAGAGGAAGCAGTTCACGGATCATCTCCTTGTACATCTTGTCTTTTAGCACCCCAAGAATGAAGATGATTTTCTTTCCTCTATAGTATTTCATGAGGTTACTCTTCAGAACTTGAACGCCCTGAAGGTTATGAGCACCATCAATGATCACGGCAGGTTCTTTTTGCAGAATTTCAAAACGTCCCGGCCACTTCGCCACAGACAATCCCCTTACAAGGGTCTCATGAGGCACTCTGAACCCATGTTTCTCCAAAGCATACAAAGCCTCTATAGCAACCACCGCATTCTTTACCTGATGCTCCCCAAGGATAGACAGGCGGTACTCTTCCCCTTCATAGGAAAACTTCTGGTAAAGTCCATCAAACTTCAGCACCCGGCTGTCTCTAAAACTGACTCTGTGCACAGGAATCTGAAGCTCTTCCGCTTTTTTCAGAATCACCTTTTCCGCTTCTTTCTTTTGGGGGTATAAGACAAGCTCACTGCCAGCCTTAAGAATCCCTGCTTTTTCCCCTGCAATCTCCTCTATTGTGCTGCCTAAAATATCCATATGATCAAAGTCAATGGGTGTGATCACTGACACCAGAGGTGCATCAATGACATTGGTGGAGTCCAGCCTGCCACCAAGACCCACTTCCAGAATCACAAGATCACAGTTTTCCTCATAAAAGTACACCAGGCCCAATGCTGTGATGATCTCAAACTCTGTGGGACTTTGTAGGCCTGAAAGAACCATCTCATCAATATTGTACTTGATTCGGGTCATGATTTCTGCCATTCGCTCCTCATTCATTTCCTCTTTGCTGATCCGGATCCGATCTGTAAACCGGAGGAAAGATGGAGAAGTATACATGCCCACTTTATATCCTGCCTGAGTCAAGACACTCTGCATGAAGGCACAAGTGGATCCTTTTCCATTGGTGCCTGCCACGTGGATGAACTTCAGTTTCTTCTGAGGATTTCCCATCATTTCCAGGAGCTTGGCAATCCTCTCCAATCCAAGAATGCTGCCAAACTTCTGCGTATTCTCTATATAGCTTAAGGCTTCTTCATAATTCATGACACTTCTCTCCTCACATATCTTCTTTTCTATTATAGACAGAGAACTCTCCAAGAACAATGAATTCATTCATCTGCGGCATCTTTCAAGGTGTTTTTTAGGCAACTTCACAAAATCGTAACATAAGGGACCGACTTAAAAGAAGAAGTTATTGTATACTAATCCTATAAGCAAAAGAACCCTATGAAAATCCGGAAAGGTGGCCATCATGGAAAAACAGAAGTGGAGTCTCTTTGTCTATATCGTCAACCATAAAAATGGAGCCCGAGTGGCGAAGCTCGCCAGCCGTTACGGAATATCTGACGCTGCCGTATTCATGGGGCATGGCACCATCGACAGCAGTATGCTGCAGTTCATTGGTGTATCGGATATCCGGAAGGAACTGGTCCTTTGCGTTTCAAAAGATCAGGAGGGCCAGACTGTAATGGAGAAAATCATCAAAGACCAGAGGCTGGATAAACCTAAAAACGGCATCGCGTTCACCTTGCCCATCAGGACCATCCGAAGCGCATACCGTATAGAGCCTTTACTAGAGGAGGATCGAGACCCTATGATAAATTATGAAGCCATCTTTACCATAGTCGACCAGGGAAAAGGACAGAAGGTCATTGATACCGCCAAAGCAGCAGGTGCCTTCGGAGCTACACTCATCAATGGAAAAGGCTCCGGTATCAAAGAAGAGAAGCTTCCCTTCACCATGACTGTAGAGCCTCTGAAAGAGATCATCCTCATTCTCTCGCAGCACTGTCATACCGATGATATTGTTCTTGCAGTGACGAAAGAGCTTAATCTTGAGAAACCTGGTCACGGAATTCTGTTTACGGTGGATGTCACCCGTACCGTGGGCCTTTATGAAGGAGACTGCGAGAAGAAGTAGCAATCATCCATGCTGCTATTTTATCCTGCTCAGTCGCCTCATTCCTATCCACCATCTCTTCAAAAGGGGGGAGATTTTGATGAAAAAAATTATTCAGCTAATGCTCCTTTGTCTGTCACTATTTCTGTTTTCTGCCTGTTCCGGTCAGAACCCGGATGATTTCTATGGCACCTACCGTTTTAAAAAAGCAGTGTATCTGTCTCCACTTTCCTCCAGCATGCTGGAAGTATTTGACAGCACCATGGATGGAGCAGAAGTGACCATTGAGAAGAATCATTTCAAGATTCTCAGTAAAGAGTTCCTCGTAGAGCTACCAGATCCTCAGTACATCTCTGTGGAAAAAGTTGACGATGAACTGTTCGAACTCTCAGAAATCACTTTCCCTCTGGATCAGCTGGAAGGAATCTATGCCGTCCATGAAGCTTCTGGTGAAAAAACAAGCTGGTGGATTTATCATACAGACACCCAGCTCTGGATTGGTGAAACCATTCCTACACCTGTGGGTAACAAAGATCATATCATGACGATTTTCGAGTTTGAAAAATAGCATGATGATCAGCATGTGAAAAAGGACTGCAAAGTCCTTTTTTTTTGAAGCAGCTCCTGAAGAGATTCTGAAAAAGATCTAAAATATACAGCTCTGTCACAGAAAAAGAGCAATTAAACTGCTATAATACTACTATCAGTAAAGTTTTAGGAGGAAAGTATGGGGAATTTTAAGCACCGCATTGTCTATCAGATATGGCCACGCTCTTTCAAAGACAGCAATGGAGACGGGATTGGAGATCTTCAAGGCATCATCGGAAAGCTTGACTACATAAAAAGCCTTGGCGCAGATACCCTCTGGCTTTCTCCCATTTATGCCACCGGAAACAAAGATTATGGCTATGACATTGATGATTACTATAAAATCAATCCGGAGTTCGGATCCATGGAGGACTTTGATGAACTGCTTCATAAAAGCAAAAACATGGGCATTGATATCGTCATGGACCTTGTGGCAAATCACACCTCAGACCAGCATTTCTGGTTTCAGGAAGCTCTGAAAAGCAAAGACTCCCCTTATCGGAACTATTATATTTTCAAGCAGGGAAAGCGAAACAAAAGGGGAGAACTTCTGCCACCAAACAACTGGCTCAGTGCTTTTGGAGGCAGCGCCTGGCAGAAAGACCCGAACTCTGATGAGTTCTACCTGACCCTGTTCACCCCCAACCAATGTGATCTCAATTGGGAAAATGAGAAAGTCCGAAAAGGAATCTATGAGATCATGAGATTCTGGCTGGATAAAGGAATCCTTGGCTTCCGAATGGATGTCATCAATACCATCGCCAAGAAAGAAGGGCTTCCTCCAGCGGGTAAAGGAAAAAAACTGGACTTTCCCTTTGAACATATTGTCTCCTTGCCTAAATCCCATGAGTACGTGAAAGAGATGCACGAGAAAGTACTCTCTCACTATGAGGATGTGTTCACGGTAGGAGAAGGAATGGTCACAAGCCTTGAGGATCTCAATGCCTATACAAGACCTGAAGAGAAGAAGCTTCAGATGATGTTCCAGTTTGATGTGCATCTCATCGGCTGCGGTCCCTTGGGCAAGTTTGATTTTAGAAAAGGATACCGCTGGACGCCAAAGGAACTGAAAGATCTCATCATTCACTGGCAGACCGGTGTAGAGAAAGGCGGCGGATGGCTTGGAAACTTTTTGAGTAACCACGACCAGCCGCGTCAGGTCTCAAGATTCGGCCATGATGGCGCTTTCAGGCGTAAGTCCGCCAAATCTCTGGCCCTGCTGAACTTCACCTTAAGAGGCACACCGTTTCTTTATCAGGGAGAAGAAATCGGCATGACCAACTGTCATCTGGATGAAGAAGACTGGAGGGATTTTGAAGCCATCAATGACTACAGAGTGCTGCAGGAGATGATGCATCTGCCGAAACCTCTGGCAAGAAAAGTGATCCAGAAGATGACAAGAGACCATGCACGTACCCCAATGCAATGGTCTGAAGAAAAAAATGCAGGATTCACCACAGGTACCCCTTGGATCAAAGTAAATCCCAACTACAGCTATATCAATGTGGATAAAGAAATAAAAAGAGAGAACTCGATTCTCGCCTTCTATAAAAAGCTCATAGAAATCAGAAAAAATGCAGAAGCGCTGAACATCGGCAGCTTTATTCCCGTGGATACAGAGAATAAGAAAGTGCTGTCTTACCTGAGGCAAGAGGGTGAGGAAACCTATCTCACTGTCATCAATCTGTCCGGTTCCCTGGCAGAAGCAAACCTCATGGATGTCTCTGCGTATAATTTCAAACCCGTGCTTTGCACCTATGATGCTCTTCCCTTCATGCCTTCAATGAAGCTTCAGCCCTACGAGGGAAGACTTTATAAAGTATAAGACAAAAGCCCTGCAGTTCCAAGGTGATGCCTGAAAACTGCAGGGCTTTACTGTTGTCAATGAATCCTGTCCATGCTATGTTAATTATAACCCCCCTGAGGGGATATGAAAGGAGTCTGAAAATGCATCATCACCCTCACGAATATACAGAAAATGTCATACACAGACTTTCAAGAGCCATTGGCCACTTGGAGTCTGTTAAAACTATGGTTCAAGATGGCAGAGACTGCAGTGAAATTCTCATTCAGATCGCTGCCGTGAAGTCGGCTGTGAACAATATAGGAAAAGTGATCCTAAAAGATCATATCAACCACTGTGTGGTAGAAGCTGTGGAAACGGGAGATCATAAAACATTAGAAGACCTTAATACTGCAATTGATCGTTTTATGAAGTAGATGGAGGATTACTCATGAAGAAACAGCAAACATCAGCCATATTCCTAGCTGTTCTTGCAGCTGCTTTATATGCCATCAGTACACCTTTTTCAAAACTTCTTTTGTCCCACGTTCCACCTACCATGATGGCATCACTTCTTTACCTCGGTGCAGGTATTGGCATGGCGTTACTTTCCCTGTTTAAAATTAGGAAAGGAACACTTAGAAAAGAGATGAACCTGACAAAAAAAGACCTGCCTTACATCATAGGCATGATTCTATTGGATATCCTTGCACCGATTTTCCTTATGATCGGACTTTTTTCCACCACACCGGAAACGGTCTCCCTTTTGAATAATTTTGAAATTGTTGCCACCTCAGTCATTGCACTAGTCCTATTTAAGGAAGTGATTCCTTCGAGACTTTGGCTGGCAATCGTCTTAATCACTTTGGCCAGTATTCTGCTGTCTGTGGAGGATTTCGGGATGCTCACCTTTTCAAAAGGTTCACTCTTGGTGCTCTTGGCATCCATATGCTGGGGATTTGAAAACAATATCACTAGGGCTCTTTCTGTAAAGGATCCGATGCAAGTGGTGATTCTGAAAGGGTTCGGTTCAGGGTTCGGTTCGCTTATCATCGCATGGTATCTTGGTGAAGTTACTAGAAATACTGTCTATATTCTATTTGCACTTCTTTTGGGATTTGTCGCATATGGACTAAGCATTTATCTTTATGTCTATGCACAAAGGTACTTAGGAGCTGCAAAAACCAGTGCGTACTATGCTATCGCCCCTTTTATCGGCGCAATACTGTCCTTACTTATCTTCAGACAGATGCCTGCTTCTACATTTCTACTGGCTCTATCAATTATGATTATTGGGACCTATATTGCATCTACATGAACCAATCCTCATTCCAATAAGGGATAAATTCACTCTTATTTACTTAAACTTCTATATAATCAAATAACGCATTCACCTAGAATACTATAAAAATCTTATCATATTATCATGTAATCTGAGAAATGAGGATCATCTTCCTACGGTAAATAACATTAGTCGACAATTAAAACCTTTAACGTATTGAGCTTTATGTTGTTATGTTATGCTTTCAAATACAAACAATACCATATAATCCTATGATTTGATTTCAAGCAATATCTATCCTTCAATATCCAAACCACAGACAGAAAAACTCATAAAAGGATAAGACTACTGGAGATTCTCCAATAGCCTTATCCTGTGTTTTCGTATTTTCATGACTCGGATTTCTTACCTCCATCCGATGTGCTTTCTAAAATGGGCTTTTGTTTGTAAATGAGTACCCTCATGAATCCATGCACTTACCATGACTACTGTAAGTCAAATCTAAAATTCCCAGCTGGTTTCTTCACCTGATCCTCACTGTGCAAAGAGTTGCCATAAGTCATGTACTTGGCGCTATCTGATACCAATCAAGACTTTTACCAATAGATTCCACTAAGATCGGACACAACTAAAGAAGGAGCTGAACAACTTGTCAGCTCCCTTGAAAACCTAGATTTTATGCAGCTTTTTTAAAAATGGAAGGTTTCTTGAATCCACCTGAGTGCATCAACTGAGGAAGGAATCCTACGATAATTCTTAATCCCATGATGATGCCCAAAACCATGAGCTCATCTTTTGTGTGGATAATAATAGTTTTCAGTACTTCTGCTGAGAGTAGAAATTCCAAAGACATACCCAAGCCTTTTGAAAAATCAGTTTTGATCTGATCGTCTTCTATATGACGTGACAAAACACCCTTCAGATAAATCCCGAATGCTTTTGTTGCGGTGATCACTATTACGACAACACCCATAAATTCTAAGAGATAAATGACTACCGGTAAATAATGGTCAAAAAATGAAGCTAACATAATACACTCCCCTGTTAAATGATACTAGCCCCATGATAATTGAGAGCCTCATTAAAATCAACTTGTTTGTGAATTAATTATTACTTCTTCAAACTTTCGTCAGTTTCTCTAAGCAAAGGGTAAAATAATCGTGTTTTATTCCCAAAGTCATTCTCACTTCTGACTCTATTTATCTGGAAAGTACATATCTATGTAGAGCTTGAATTTTGGTCTGAAGTGTACAATGGCAGAACCGGTAGTGTTTTTGATCCGAAGTTTGGAGAAATCTCTCTGACTGGAAAGGATCTCCAAGGAAAAATCTCCCGTAAAATCCAGATAAGCCATACGTTCTTCTCCTGTGAAGACTTCAATCTTCAGATCCTGATTAGAGGGCTGAAGCCTAACGGAAAACCGTTCATCCGCTTCATTTATGAAGTCATAGACAGCTTCATTATAGAAAAAAGGCACATTCTCATCAAGAAGAATCGGATCACATTGAAAAAACTGTGAAAAGTCTAACGCATCCTGCTCAATCATCACGACTAAGCCTCCTCTCACCTTTAGTTATGACGGTGCTTCAGTTGGTTCCTTCCCGCTCGACAAGTTCCTCCAAAATCTTTCCATAGGTTTCTTCATCAATGATGTATTTTTTCTTGTACAGCACAAAACTGATGACAATGAGGAGCAGCGGAAGGAGCATCATGGCAGACTTCATAATAAGAAGACCTTGAGCGCTCAGCGTTTCTCCTTCAGTAAGACCATTGATCCCTGAAATCACAAGGGTATATCCCACAATCCCCTGGGCGACGGCAGCCCCCATTTTATTGATGAAAGGCTGGATGGCAAAGGACACGGATTCATTTCTTTTTCCCAGCTTCCAGTGGCCATACTCGATGGTATCTGCAAGAAACACCAGCATCAGAAGCTGTATGAACGCTTGGCCCACAAACAGCATAATTCCGGATATACCAATGAAAATCATATTGGCTGGGGAGAAGAAGAAGAGCACATACCCCAGAAGAATAAGAAGAATCGCCGCACCATAGAGGGTTTTACGGTCATATTTTCTGCTGAATCTAGGAAACAGAAGAAGTGCAGTAATCTGTGATACACCAAGGACAAGTGCAAAAATACTGTACATGGCTTCATCCAGATACACATATTTAAAATAGTACACCCCAAAACTTGTGGTGGTCATGTAACCAATCATGAAAAGAGCCATGGCGATGGCTGTCACCATCAGCTGATCATTTTGTGTCAGTGCCCGGATCATCCCCTTCAGAGTGGTTTTCTTGAAATCGTGACCCCCAAGAACGGGAGGCTCTTTCACAAAGAATACGGTGATCATCTGAAAAAGGATCATGACCACCACCAGAATCACCGCAAAGACAAAGTATCCGCGCTTCAGGCTGCCTGCTGCTTCCCCCAGAGTATTGGTCAGAGGGATTACAGATGCCACCACAAAGAACAGACCGAGGTTTGCAAAAATACGGGCTAGAGCCCCAATCTCTTCTCTCTTCTTCTGGTCATAACTGAGGCTTGGCATCATGGACCAGTAGGAGATGTCATTCATAGTCCAGGCCATGCCCCAAAGAAGATAAATGAACGTAACATAGAACACGAAGGAGTTTCCTGAAAAAGACGTGTCCAGAAACAGGAGGACTGTCAGGATTCCCGCAAGGAGCACACCAAAGAAGATCCACGGCTTGTACTTTCCGTATCTCGACCGGGTATTGTCTACAATAACCCCCATGATGGGATCGTTGAAAGCATCAAAAACACGGATGAATATGATGATGGTATTGATGGTCAGAAGTTCTCTGTTGGATACCCCCACCACTTCCGTGATGAACACAATGAGGTACATACTAACGAGAGAATAGACCATATCTCGCCCAAAAGTACCCATGGCAAAGGCATATTTGTTCTTTCTGAATGACGGTGATGCGTCCATTATTTCTCCTCCTTCATTTCTCCCACCATGAGCTGGGAACCAAAGTCCCCGAGCATTCTGGTGTCTTTTTGATAACCTGTCCCCATGAACTGCTGATGGAGACGGAGCCCTTCTGAAAGAAGATCTCCCTTTACGGTGTATTCCTCCACATTATGAGGGAGACGGTAAAACTTTCTGGCATTTCTTAAAATCAGGCCGCCCGGAGACAGTTTTATGGGCATCACGTGCTTCAGGAGCGAACCGAAGGCCTCAATATCCATGGATGCTTCTCTGGTTCTTACCACATAGGTGTTTTCATTCGGAAGGCCTTTGAACGGCATCACATCAAAAGGGGGGCTAGGTTCCTGCATTTTCTGGAAAAACCCTTGAACCGTCTGTTTTCTGTCCTCCGACACCACCTGAAAATTCACCCGGTTTTCCCGTACCCTGTCAAAGCGGTAGAACCTGCCGAACTGCATGAGGCTTCTGTATTTTTTATACCAGGCAATCTGCTTTTTCACTTCTTCCTTCTCTTTCAGATTGAGATGGGTGAGTTCAAGCTCATATCCCAGGACTCCAAAGGAGGCCACATAGAACCTCGTCTCCAAAGGGGTTTTTCTTAAGGTCTGCTGATGGGGACTTTCTGAAACATGGGCTCCCATGGTGGATAATGGATAGAAGTAGCTCAGTCCTTCTTGAATGGTAAGCCTTGAAATGGGATCTGTATTATCCGATGCCCACACCTGGGGCATGTAGGAGAGCATTCCAAGATCAAAGCGGTTTCCCCCACTGGAGCAGGATTCAAAAAGCACCTTGGGAAAACGCTCCGTGAGGATTTTCAGCACCCGGTAAAGTCCAAGAATATAGCCATGAAATGCCATCCCCTGATGATTCACCGCTCCACTGTAGACATCGCTCATATGGCGGTTCATGTCCCATTTCACATAGGAAATATCACAGCTTTCAAGAAGATGGGAAACTTCCTTGATGATATAGTCCTGAACTTCTTTTCGGTTGAGGTCCAGGACCAGCTGATTCCTTCCTTTGGATGGCGTGCGTCCTGGTACGCGAAGGGCATACTCAGGATGATTGCGATACAGATCACTGTCCTCATTGACCATTTCAGGCTCAAACCAGAGGCCAAAACGAAGACCCATGGCATTTATTTTCTCTGCCAAGCCTTTGATGCCGCTGGGCAGTTTCTTCCGGTTTTCCCAGTAGTCACCAAGTCCTGCTCTGTCACTGTTTCTTTCTCCGAACCATCCATCATCCAGCACAAACAGCTCCACACCCAGTTTCTTCGCTTCCTTGGCCAGGGACAGAATCTTCCGTTCGTTAAAATCAAAAAAGGTGGCTTCCCAGTTGTTCATGAGAACGGGTCTCTCTTTATACTGAAACTCCTGGGAAATGATGTGTCTGTTGATAAAATCATGAAAATGATGGCTGACTCCATTCATACCATCCATGCTCACCGTCATCACAGCCTCCGGAGTTCTGAAAGTCTCTCCGGATTCCAGCATCCAGCAGAAATTATGGGGACTTACGCCCTGATGGACGCGGACTAGTCCATGGCTTGTCTTCTCCACAACGCTCCTGTGGTTCCCGCTGTATAGAAGATTGAATCCGTATACTTTGCCGGAATCTTCAGTGGCATTCTTTTCCATAAGAAGAAGACCCGGGTTATGCCGGTTACTGCTGCCTCCCGTTCTGGATTCCTGGAGAAAACTTCCCACGGGAAGCCTGTGCCTTTCTTTTTTCGCTTCCCGGATCCAGCCTCCGGAAAGGGTCAGCACTTCTGGATGATCCATAAGAAGATCCAGCTGCATGCTCATGAACTTCAAAATCTCCACCGGCTGATCCGATCTGTTTTCGATGACTGCTCTACGCGTGATCACATCACAGTCTGGAAAAACAGTATAAATCAGCATCATTTTCAGTGGAAACAGTCTGTCAGAAAGATGGACGACAAGAGTCTCCGCTTCCTCTCCTTTTGCTGTGGGCATCTCTTCCATGGGGAGTGTACCCTCAAGGATCTCATGGGACTCGTACTGAAAATCACACACATAGGATCCGTCCGGCATCTTTATCTCCAAGGGCATTTCCCGGAAATCACCTTTTCCATTGAAAGAATACTCGAGCGGAAGAAGATCCAAGGTGTATCCTCCTTCCTCATAAAGAACACTGCTTCCGACTCCGGCATTCTGCTTCATATAAAGACCTTGAAAATCCTGCCAGGCAAGAAGGCATCCGTAATGAAGATTTTCAAGGTGTCCCGATGGCAGTATCCGAAAAAGATAGCTGGTGCTTCTGGTGCTGAGCCTGAAGACTTTCTGACGAACTTCAATCATAGTGGTTTCTCCTCTTCCTGAAATCGATTCTATTGATTCTATTCTATCATGAAAATGATAATGCATATATCTTTATGCTATTTTCTTTCTCCATGGAAAAAGGATCCAGGAAAGCAATGCTTCCTGGATCCTGTTCTTTAAATCAGGAGAGATGTATATCCTGCTGATGTATTTTCTTCTGCTTCAGCACGGCCACCTGCTGCTTGGTATGTTCCCTGTCATAAACCAGCGTATCTTCCCGGTAAAAGATCACCTGGTCAAAAAGGCTGGTGAAATTCTCAAGGGGCTCAATATCCGGAAGTCCGAACTCCGTGGTGCGGTAGTGCATAGGGATGGCGATATGAGGGTTCAGTTCATGGATCATATCCTTTGCTTCTTCTGGAGAAATGGTATAAAAACCGCCCACAGGAAGGAGCACCAGATCCAGATCCTTCAGAAGCTCTTTCTTCTCAGCTGTCAGGCTTTCTCCAATATCTCCAAAATGGGCAAATCGGAGATTTTCCCCCTCAAAAAGAAGAATATCTGTCATGCCTCTTTTTCTTCCCCCTTCTTTATCATGGGCACAAGAAATCCGGGTGACCTTGAAAGGAGAGCGAACCGCTTTTTCTTTTACTTTCACAGCACTTCTGGCATTATGGTCAGAATGCTCATGGGTGACAAATACATCATCTGCTGTCAGCTCCAGCGGGAGAAGTCCCGGAATGCTGTTTTCTTTGTAAGGATCGATGATCATCGTATAGTCTCCATAAGTCACAGAAAAGCAGGAATGTCCATAATTTGTGATGGTCAGTAATGGCTTCATTTCATTTCCTCCATTTTCAATATACTTTGTTTCATTCAGTATATCTAATAGGTTTGGCTGAATTCTAAACAAATAGAGAAATATCTGAGAATCTATGGTGTTTTTTCATATCCTTCTGGATACTGCACCCGTCCGAATCTTTTCATCTCAAAATGAGGCATGTCCCTCTTTCCTTCTTCCCAGTAATATCCTGGTGAGAGCCCGATCTCTCTTCCGATTTCGGCGCATTTTCTGAAGAACTCCAGATCGCTGTATTCTTCTCCAGGCACATTCTTCGCGATATCAAAGGCATTCCGTTTGGTGTGATTGGAGTTTTTGGTCCAGGTGACCACCTGTCCTGGTCTTGATCTTCCCTGCTCATAAAGATACTCCTGCCTTTCCTGGGTGCGGTAGGTTTCTGTGACGAGTACTGGAAGACCTTCCTCTTCTGCAATCCTTAAGAAAAGTTCTGCCGCTTCTCTCGTCTTCTCATTGAGTTCCTCCAGACTGCTGATTCTATCCAGGGGATTTCCAGGAGACACACTCTGCTCTTCTCGTCCAATTTTTTGCAAGAACAGCACCAGAAGCATCAGCACAAAGAGGACCATCATCCCCAAAAATGCTCTTCTTTTTCTATTCCGGCTGCGGATTTCTCTTTTCCTGCGCTCAATTTTTTCAGAATGCATCTCTCTCACCACCTTTTATACCAGTATCCCCTGAAAGCTTTTACAGAATCCGCATTTCCTCTGTCTTTATTCTTAAGACTTCCAATGAAAATATTAAGATGAAAGCAAAAAGCGCCAGGACTTATTGCCCTTGGCGCTCGGTTTCAATTCTCTGGAGAAGCTCATTGAGAAGCTCCGCCTCATATACTGCCTGCCCTTTGAAAGGATAGTGGTCTCTCATAACTAATCCTTTCTGGGCAAGAGCTTTGGCTTTTTCTGCGTCTTTTTCCATGAAGAAGGCATAATAGGCTTTCACACGCAGTCCATTGATGTCCTGGTCCTTTATGAGGATCTTCCCTGCTTTTTCATGGTACACCTTTGCCTTTTCCAGATTACCCGATAGAAGCGCGAAAAAAAGAAGTTCATAATAATACGCCGGAAGACTGTATGGAGGGACTTTATGGAGATTTTTTTCCACATCCAGAAGATACGCCTCTGCAGCATCTCTATTTCCCTTGTCCATCTCCTGAAAATAGAGATAGAATGCCTTGGTCAGATCATGCATGTCCCCGATGTTCTCGAAATCCTTCACCAGATCCAGATCTCTTGGGCGGATACCGGAAGACAGTTTCTTGGTCAGCAGGGACGATTCATAAAACCTTTCTGCCATAGGACTGTTTCTTAAGATACTGAAAAACATCATCCCGTCTGTGGGCTGGTTCATGGAGAAAAACGGAAACCCGTTGACAATCCCTAGAAGAATAGAGGCTCCACCAGTAAGAATCGCCGCCAGTTTCCAAACGCTGCCTGGCTCCATGAAGGCAGAAAGATAAAGAATCAATCCACCAGTAAGAAGATTCATGACAATCCCGCCCAGAGAGTATATGGCATATTCCTTCATGGTGGCATCCTCATCGGGGATCATGGCACAGAGTCCTCCGTACCCTACATTCTTGATGATGGAAAACCGGAGCCTCCCATTTTCTTTCTGTATGGAGAAGATACCTGCGCGAAACATGAGAAATTCGTATCCCAAAAGTTTCCCAAAGAGAAGGTGTCCCAATTCATGCAGATTGATGGTCAGGAAAACACCAACATAAAATAGAATAAAAATGGCCACAAAGTCTGAAAAGGAATAAACATCCAAGAAGCCCAGATCCACATCAAGCACTGCCAGAATCACTCCTATTGGAACACCTATAAGGAAGATCCACAGATAGGAAATCCCTTTCTTCTTTATCTTCTTTTTCTTCTTTTCATTTTTCACTAGATTCTCCGCCAAATATTCCTACCTCCCAAGTGTCATATAAATCAAGAAATCCCCAGGAAAACTCCTGCAAGGAAGAAATAAAAAATCAATGACAGCGCATCCACGATGGTTGTGATGAGTGGTGCTGCCATGATGGCCGGGTCCGCTTTCAACAGCTTCGCAAAGAGGGGAAGAATTCCACCCACCATTTTTGCGATGACTACAGTGCCAAAAATGGCAAAGGAAACCACAAACATGATTTTCTCCTGTCCTGGATAGGTGATGATGAGACGGATGAAATTGATCACTGCCAGGAACAGTCCAGCGATGAGACTGACCCGAAACTCTTTCCAAAGCACCACAAAGCCGTCTTTCAAGGAAATCTCATTGAGCACCATACCACGGATGACCAGCGTGCTGGCCTGAGAGCCTGCATTACCGCCTGTGTTCATAAGCATGGGAATAAAACTCACAAGGACTGGAATCTGCGTAAAGGCTTCCTCATATCTGCTTAATATGCCTCCGGAGATCATGCCAGAGAACATGAGCACAGTGAGCCAGACGATTCTGTTTCTTGCCAGTTCCCAGGAAGGGGTTTTCAGATAGGGTTTTCCCGACGGAATGGTTGCCGCCATGAGCTCAAAGTCTTCTGTGGCCTCCTCTTCCATAACGTCAATGATGTCATCAACAGTGATGATACCCACAAGACGCTCCTCTGAATCCACCACGGGCAAGGATAAATAGTCGTATCTCTGGAACAGATACGCGACTTCTTCCTTGTCATCTGATGTATGTACTTTTACCACATCCGTCTCCATGAGATCTTCCACCAGCACATCATCTTTGGAAAGCAATAGGGTTCTTAAGGAGACTACGCCATCCAGTACTCTGTTTTTATCAATGACATAGCAGTTGTAGAGCGTTTCGCTGTCCGCACCATTCTTCCGAAGGTACATGATCGCTTCCTTCACCGTCATTTTAGGCCTGAGATTTGTATACTCAGCCGTCATGATGGTTCCTGCAGAGTCTTTTGGATACTTCAGGAAGGCATTGATGACCCCACGGGTCCCTTCATCTGTATTTCTCAGCACTCTTTTCACAATGCCGGCAGGAAGCTCTTCCAACATATCCACCAGATCATCCACGAACATCTCTTCCAGAACACTTTCCAGTTCCTTATCCGTAAACTCATGGATCAGCCGTTCCTGCACATCCAGCTCCAGATTGGAGAACACCTCCGCGGCGAGATCTTTGGGCAGCAGCCGGAACACAATGGCAGCTTTATCTTTGGGCAGGATTCCAATGAATTCTGCAATATCCACTTCATTCTCTTCTATCATCGCTTCCCGAAGAGCTTTATAGCTGTTCTCCGTAAGAAGCTTCTGAAGATAGAGGACAGTCTCTTCGTTTTTCATAGGACTCCTCCTTTCTCTTTCGTCAAAAATATTAAAGATAGCACTTATCTATTATAACGTAGGATGGACAGAAGGACTAGAAAAGCCTGAAAAAAATTAGAGAATTTCTACCGTCAGAAGCACCTTCATCATAGCTTCCGCATCTTCTGGGGTCATGGAGAGATCCATGGCCTTTAGAAGTCTTGGACTGCCTTCCACTTGAGAGTAACTTCCGTAGGATTCAGACACTTCCTCCACAGAGATCACATGGCCGATATTGAGTCCTAAGGTTTCTGCGATGGTCTCGGCTTTTTCCTTGGCATCCAAAACCGCTTCCTTCATAGCCTCCTCCAGCACTTCTTTCTCCTCTTCCAGACTGAAGGTCAGCCCCACTTGTGGCGTTTCGCCAGACTCTGAGAGTGCGCTGAAGATCTCTGAAAGTTTTGGAAAGGACAAGGGAAGCCGAAGGTTTAGATCTGTTGTTATCTCAAAGCCTTGAAACACCTGATGATAGACTTTTCCATCATATTCCTGCTCATATTTTGGATGCACTGAAAAGTGCGCTGTTTTTATCTGTTCAGTGGGTACCCCTGCTTTTTCCATAGCCTCCTGAAATCTGCTGTAGCTTGCTTCAAACAGATGCAGTACTTCTTCATACTGCTCCTTCTGGAAACGGTAAGCGAAGGCCAGGTCCATGCGGTCTGGTTTCCTGCGGACAACCGCATTTCCTTCTACTTTTATGGTTTTATTCATATCTAACACCTCTATCCTTATTTATTGTTCTTTTCTACCATAGATCTCATAAATTAGGGAGGACCCCAGAATGAGACTTCCACCAGCAAACATTGTCCAAGTAAAGGGTTCTTTCAGAAACATCACCGAAAACAAAATGGCAAATAGCGGGTCCAGATAGCTGGCCAGAGCCACTTCCTGGGCTTCCAGACGGCTGATGCTGGAAAAATAGAGCGCATAAGCGATGCCCGTATGGAGAAATCCGATGAGAAGAATCTCCGGAAGACTTCCCATGGGAATCCTCATCTCTTGGAAAGCTCCAGTGAAACCCATGTAGAGGCTGAGAACCGCCAGAGATATGAAGAGATTCAAAAAGGTTCTATGAAGTCCATCCACTTTATGGATGGATCTTCCTAAAAGCATCACAAGCGCATAGAAAAGCGCCGCTGAAAGCCCAAAAAAGACACCACTCCGGTCTGCATTTCCAAGAGTGAACACACTGCCCTGCAGTACATAAAGACCAAGAAACGCCAGTCCGATGGTCACAATCCGAATTCTTGTAAATCTCACCCGATAAAAAACAGAGCTCAGAAGAAGAAACAGCACTGGTGCCATATAGTAGGCCAGGGTAGCGCTGGTGATGGTGGTTTTTTGGAAAGCTTCAAAAAGAAAAATCCAGTTTATGCCCAGAAACGCCCCTGAAAAGAGGAGCTTCCCTCCTTCTTCTCTCAGAAATTTCTTAGGAAAGGGTTTTCTTTGCAGCAGCAGAAGAAGCCCTAAAAATACACTGCCAAGAAGGCTTCTGAGAAATGCGATTTCCAGAGAAGCCATGGGGATTCTCCGAACAAAAAGACCAATGCTGCCAAAAAGCACCATGGAAAAATAATACTGCATCCGCGCACTTGAAGTTTTCAAAACCATCCACCTCCGCTCACTCTGCTGCAACCAGAACCTTTTTTCCCTTTTTAGGCTGACTCTTAGACATTCCTCGTGCTGAGGACCTTCTCTTCCATAGCATAAAGCTTCTTCAGCTCATCCGGCGTCAGATTGGATAAGGTTTCTTTTCTGTAGGCCATGGACAGTCCTTCTCTTGTGGCTTTTTTGTCTTTGGTCATATCCCGCCAGGATACTTTCTTTTTTCCCATATAAAGATCATAATCCACAATTCTTGTGCCGTCATCCACATACTCCATACTCATGAGAATCTTTTTGATATATTTCGGTTCATAGAACGTGAAGAACCGGACGCTATACACATCCACGGCCAGAAGCATTTTCGGATAGTCTTTGGACCAGGTGCTTCCAAGAACAATCCCCATCTCAAACTCTGTGAGCACATTCATAAGCCGCTCATAATGAAGCTGGAAGTGGGCGTACATGTCATAGATCCGGATGTCCATCTCATACCAGACTTTATTGCCAAGTCCGATGTTCATATACTTCAGCGCATTACTTCTCAGCTCCTTGAAGATGGTGAAATAGTTCTCATTGACATGGAGGCATTTTTCCATATAGATGTCCCCCAGGGTCACCTGACGGTTCAGGGACTTGTCTGTGAGAGCCACAATGACGCCACTTTCCAGGTTGCTGTTGATGAACTCCATAATGCTGCCTTCTTTGCCTCCGTAGTCTTCCTTCAGCTCCTCAAAGACCTTCTCCATATCTCCCATGGTCCGCATGATAATTGTCCTGGAGACGATGCGGCTGTGATACACAAGAGAGCTCATCTTATCATTAAGAAGCTCCGACAGGATCACAGATGGGCTTTCTTTGAGAATCAAGGCATTCTTCTCCTCACTCTTCCGGTACACATCCGTTTGGGCTGAAGTCAGAAGCACAATGGTTTCCCCTTCTGTTCCCATACTGAATGCATCCATGAGACTCAAGGGATCCTGAGGTTCCTTCGATAAAAAATAATCCTGTAGTTTTATCACTTCCTCTGTTTCCAGAAGAAGGATTCCTGGCCCGGTTCTTAAAAGCTCCACCATATGCCAACTGCTCCTTTTCCTTTTATTTTAAAACTGAACAGAATCTATGCCCTCTGCTTTCACAAAAGGTCCTGATGGAAGTCCATGACTTCATAATCCCCGTTTTCTTCTTCGGTATCTGTAATCATTGGTTCCCCAAGGATATCTCAGTATATGCACCTTTCCAGTATCTCTTTCTATGACATGGATGCCCTCCACGCCATTTAAATACCAGCGGGTCCTTCTCTTTTCTGTCTTATCCTCCAGATTGTGGCCGTAGAGATTGAAGTCCTTGGGATCCGCCTCCACATCCTCATAATAATGAGACAGATGATAGGAATTCTCTCCGAAATCCAGCACCGCATCCATCTCGTGCAGGATGCTTTTCTTCACAAGAGTCTGAAGTGCTCTGTACTTGTCGTGGTTTCCCATGGTGATGTGAATCTCTTCTGCAGAGGAAAATTCCATGATCCGTATGATTTTCACCACATCATGCAAAAACTCCCCCATGAGATTCTCATTGTTCTCCAGTTTAATGTGATCGCAAAGATCACCGGTGTGGAGAATCACCTGGGGCTTCAGCTTCCGTAAGAGGCCTCTTATAGCCGGATAAATGGCTGAAGGGGTATCTGAAATATGAAGAATGAGATTTCTCTTTCCCATGAGATCTTCTGGAATATAGATGCGTCCGAAAACACTGTAGACTTCCTGTTTGAACTTCTTCATCATCTTCTCCTTTCAATTTGGTCCACTTTCATCATAGCATAGGAGAAAGCACTTACAACAGAAAAAGACTGTCCTCCCTGAAGAACATTTCTCTTTTGAAGAATCATACCCCAAAAGAAGAAAAGACAGCTTCTGCTGCCTCTTCTACAGATATATTATACCAGTTCCAAACCGTCTCTCAGCCATACACTGATGGATGCTTTCTCCGCTGGAAAATCGCCAAACCCTTCTTCGTCGATCTCCACTTTATCCTCACAGTTTCCCGTATAATCCGCAAAGACCTTTCCTGCATATTCATCTCCAAGCGCCATACGGATGGTCTTTTTCTCAAAGAGGGAAATCACCACGGCCATCTTCTCCGGGTGTTCTTCTTCTCCATGTCTTACCCAGCCGATGAGGTCCTGATCCACAAAGTAATTCTCTTCATCCCCATAGGCAAAGGACTTTCTCAGCATACTGAGCTTATCAATTTTTTCCTTCATCGGTTCAATCATATAGGGACCGCCAATACCGTAGTAGTCTCCGTAAAATACAGTCGGATACCCATCCCGTCTCAATAGAATGAGACCATAAGCCATCTCCTTGAACCAGGGCTCCACATAAGACTCCAGCGCCTGGCCAGGTTCTGAGTCGTGATTGTCCACAAAGGTGACACTCATGGGCGGGTTCACCTTGGTCACGGTGCCGTCGAAGACTTTGCGAAGATCAAAGTCTTCTGGGTTCTTGGATAGAGAGAACAGATTGAAGTGGAGGCCCACATCAAAAAGGTCCATCTGAAATCGGGTGTTCTCCATGAATTTTTCTTTGTTCTCAATACTGTAATCCCAGTACTCTCCCAAAAGATAGAAGTCTTTTCCTTTTCTCTCATGGATTTTTTCAGCGAACATCTCCAGAAATTCATCGTCGATGTGCTTTACGGCATCAAAACGGATTCCGTCAATGTTCAGTTCGTCGATGAACCAGTAGATCCAGTTTAGGAGCTCTTCTTTCACCTCAGGATGAGCGTGGTCGATGTCCGCAAACATCAGGTAGTCGTAATTTCCATTGTCATGGGACACGCCCCAGTTCCACCCTTTGTTCTCCCCTAAGATCCTGAAGATGCCTTTTTCTCCCGTGAGGGTATCCAGATCCACTCCGCTGAAATGATGATGATGCCAGGTGAAGTCCGAGTACATGCCCTTTCTTCCAGGAAAATCAAATCCTGTCCATGCTTTGATGGTCCTGGGCTCCTCTATGTCCTTCCTGCGGTCGTTCTGATCTACTTTTACTGCTTGAAACTCCTCTTCGAAGTCTGCTGCCGCCTTATGATTCAGCACCACATCCGCATAGACCTGCATGCCCTCTGCATGAATGGCTTCGATGAGATCCAACAGTTCTTCTTTGGTTCCATACTTGGTCCGAACAGAACCTTTCTGGTCAAATTCACCCAAATCATACAGATCATAAATGCCATAGCCCGTATCTTCCGGGCTTGTGGCTTTGCACACTGGCGGAAGCCAGATGGCGGTGACACCAATTCTCTTCAGGTCCACCAGTTTCTTTTTTAAATCCTTATAGTAATTCCCATCTGCGGGCAGATACCATTCAAACCCTTGAAACAGAAGTCCATTCACCATAATTAAGCACCTCTATTCATCTTATTTTTAATCAATACTGATTCATTATACAAGCTAATTGTTATTTAATTCTGAACGTAGTTGGAGCTTTTTTGTAAACAAACAGCACCGCCACGGCCACATAGAAAATGGACACCAGAATGATCACTGGAAGCATCCACTGGGCTGGGGCATCAATTTGAATGGCCATATAAGACAAGAGATAGACCAGAGCGTTGATGATGCTGAACATGGGGCTCTTCACCTCCATGGAAGAGGTGTAGGGCTGAAAAACATAGTACATAAAAAGGTAGTGCACGGAGAAGAATACAGAAAGTGTCAGCACCATGGCCATCAGAGGTAGAATCTCTCCGTAATTTCTATGTTCTGAGAGGGCAGTGAAAAGAAAGAGTCCAAAAAGAAGAATTCCTGTGGGAATCAGATTACCCAGCACAATCCTCTTCAGCCGCAAGGAGAACATACTTAGGAGCGCCTTGGGCTCTCTATAAAATCCATACCGGAGCATAAAGAGATCACAGTTGTAGAACATGGCTTTGGTCTCCCGGTTGGAATTTGTCAGCATATACATGACAAAGATCATCATGGTGTAGTTTTTCGAAAGTTCTGGTCCCATGCTGTTCATAAGATCCGGATCCACAAACAGATACAGAAGGAACAGGCCAACAAAGACCGTGGCAACCAGGATGGACTTCACAAGAATGGGCTTTCTGAAAAAGCGCCGGTGTCTTTTGAAAAAAAGCGCATTGAGATAGGCGAAACCTTCTTTTTCTACACCTTCCACGGGTAGAAGATCCTCTTCCTTAAAATCCTTGTCCCGCATCTTCACATCTGCCACCAGGGCTTCCTTCATAGCATTCTGAAGCTTATTCATCTTCTCATAGCTTGTCACATGGTTCATGGCTTCGATGTAGTAGTCATAGCGGACAATATACCGAAGGCAAAATATCGCCATCATAAAGAGTGTAGCCGCAAAGAGTGGATGCTTAAGAATAAGTCCACCATCAAATCCAGGAAGGAAGAAATACAAAAGATATGCGCCCGCCATCACTATGAGAATAAGGCCAATGAGCACCATGTTATGATCTTCTAAAAGGAACCGCCTTTTTCTGAAGAGATAAAGATGCAGTGCCTCTGCTGTGAATCCCATGAGGGTAGCTGCCCCTGAAAGATACAGTGCCTCCAGAGGACTTCGGAACACACTTCCAGTAAGAAACAGAAATCCTATGCTTCGCCCCACCAGTTTGAAACCTTCTTTTTTCACGAGATATGCCAAGGCATACTCTCGAGGATCCATCTTCAGCTCTTTCAGAAGAATGAACTTCGTCTGGGTCAGTTCCAGGAGGTAGGGAAGCAAAAGCCTCATGAGGAAATAAAGAAAAAGAACCAGCGTCAGGGGCTTTGCATCCAGACCGTCCAAAAACAGTCCGGGAACCAGAAGCGCCCCCACTGCCAGAAGTGCTCCTTTCAGGCTGCTCCATATAAGCTGATAGAGAAAGGCAAGCACACCCAACCCTTCCTTCAGAGTGAAAAATCCGTAATGACCTCTATTGGCCATTTTTCTCACGAGGGGCAGCTTCCGGATAAAATAAACAAGTCCGTTGATGAAGATAGAGGTCTCCAGCTTCATCATGAGAAGAATCTTATGCCCCATGGCTCTCCTCCTTCAGCAGACGGATGATCTCTTCCTCGAAGGTCTCATCTCCCAGTCTATCATGATCCAGCATGGACATCTTTCCATCATGAAGAATGGCAATCTCATCACAAAGATCCGTGGCCAGCTGAAGAATATGGGTGGAGAAAATGATGATATGGTCTTCTCTGATACTTTTCAGAAGCTTCTTCATTTCCAGTGCCACCACCACATCCAGGGAAGTCAGGGGTTCATCCAGAAGAATCACCATGGGTTTTGCAATGAGAAACAGAAGCATCTGAATCTTGTTCTTCATGCCATGGGAATATCCCTTCATAAGTCTGTGACGGTCTTCCTTCTCAAACTGGATGAGATCAAAATATGCGTCAATCTGCTGAAGATTGTCAATATCATTTTTATGAAGATCCACAAAAAACTTGATGAACTCGTAACCTGTGAGAAAATCCGGGAGTACAGGGGTAGAGTACACATAGGAGAGATCCTTAGGTCTGATGGGTCTTTCCTCCTCCTGTACAGTCAAATATGCTTTTCCCTCTTCTGCTTTGATTTCATCTGCCAAAATATTGAAGAGCGTCGTTTTTCCTGCGCCGTTTCTGCCTAACAGTCCATAGATTTTCCCTTTTTCAAAGGTGAAATCCAGCCCTTTCAGCACCTCTTTCCCTTCAAAGGATTTTTTAATACCTGCTAGTCTCAGTTCCATTTTGTCTACATCCTTTCATCATAAAATATAACTACTATGTCGTATATTATACCACATAAGATGATAATTTAAACATCTTTTTGTTATTTTTTAGGATTCTTTCATTGATATTTTGAAATCAATCCACATTAATCATACTTTGTTGCAGCGGATGTTTCAATATCATTGCGATAAACATCTGCCATCTCTATTCATGTCCGATATAAAAAGTGGAAGAATCTACATAGAGACCCTTCCACTTTTTTCTTTTCCATTATATCATCTTAGAATATCTCCTGAACTTCACTGGCGGAAAAGATCTTCCCTGGACAGGATATGGTCTAGAGGACCATACTTTTCAGTCAGTTCTTCTCTCGTGAACTTCAGACTCCCATCATAAGAACTCTTCTCCAGCATTCCCTCTGATGGCTCATTCTTCACCTTGAATGTGATTTTATCAGCATTCTCCACCAAAGAGAGCAGCACCAGAGCATTTTTCTCCATGACCCGATGGATTTCATTCACGGGCTCAGCTTCAGGATACTGAAGAAGATTCGTCAGTTCTTCTTTTGGCTCATAGTACACTGTAATGCCATAGGGTTCTATTTCTGTCTCCAAGGAGATATATCTTTGTACGTAGCCACTGCCTGGAAGCGGAAGAGCTGAAACTGCTTCTGAAACTTTGCTCGCATTGCCCACATAGGGAGTTTTTAATGCACGCAGTTTCTCCACATCATATTCAACCACGTCCACCAGCACTTCCAGGCCATACACCGCATCCCCCTTCTCCCGATAGTCTACCTGGAGACTGTACACAAAAGTGCCGCTGCCTTCTGGTATAGAGATCACTGCTGCATCTCCATTGATGGTGAAATCGAGCTTAACTTCAGTTTCCGGTTTCCCCTTCTCACTGACTGCAGCGGAGATGATTTCATAGGGTACTTTCTCACTTTGCACCAGCGGTGTCAGATAGAGTCTTTGTCCGCTGCTTGCTGCAATCCTGCTTTCTTCTGTATAGGTAAAATTCGCTGGATGATCGCTGTCTGCGATGACACTGCGTCCTAAAAATCTCCATTCATAGGTGCCCATCTGTGCTTCTTTCTGAATCTCATCACTGAGAAACGCCTTGAGCTCCGGTGGCTTTGTCATTATCTGGCTTTGCAGCTCTGTATAAAGATAAATCCCTCCCAGTACTGCTACAATCAGGGCCATATATACAATACCTCTTCTATTTCCTCTCATAAAGCCATCCTCCTGTCTTCTGTCCTATTCTAAGTATATCTGTAAAGAATGAAGTGGACCAAAGAAAACCCTTAAGATTTTCTAAACCTATGGAGCGCCGACTTCATACCATTTTCAGAACTTCTTCTGCTTAGGGCAAAATTTACGTCTTGTTTACGGTTTCCCCTGTTTCCTATGATAAAATGGATGTAACTTTCAAAAAGGAGATCAAGTGGCTATGACTGAACAGGAACTACTGGAAACGGGATACCAAAAATACTATGGTGACAAACTCGATATCTATTTCAAGCGCTCCCTATGCACACACTCCAGGGTTTGCCTGAAGGGCAGTCCAAAGGTGTTCAACGTGAGAAACCGCCCTTGGATTGACCAAAGAGAAGAACCGGATCTCAAAAAACTCATTGCGGTGCTGGACGCCTGTCCAACCAAAGCACTGCGGTATATCACACACAAGGAGGAAGAAAAATGGAACTCAAACAAGGAGAAGACAGGCTTTATCTTCTTAATGAAGAGGGTATGGAAGCAGGTGAAATCATTTATGAGGAGTTAGGAAATGAGCTTCTCATCATCAAGCACACCTATACCCACGATGGATTCCAGGGACAAGGAGTGGGAAAGAAGCTCCTGAACGGTATGGCGGATAAAGCCAGAACAGAAGGGAAAAAAATCCGTCCCATCTGCGAATTCGCTAAAGCTGTCATGGAAAAAAATGAAGTTTACCATGATGTGCTGGAAAAATAAGAATCAACAAGAGGACAGCAAAGGAGAAGACCATGTGGATTAGATCACAGGACAAGAAAGAACTCGTAAAAGTCATAAGAGTCTATACTTCCCGGATTTTCGGCGACAAAAAAGGAAAGTACATTCTTTGGGGACAGTTTTCCGGCACCAACCTTTTTGGTGAAAATAAAACTACCCTCGGAATCTATCCCACAGAAGAGCGGCTGATGGAAGAGCTCGCTCTCATAGAGTCCGCTCTGAAAGAGAATCCAGAAGGATTTTATGAAATGAGATGAAAAAAACCAGGTAATCTGATGCACTTCGCATGATTACCTGGTTTTTTTCATCTGTTGATCCTTAAGAGATCTTATGTCACCCGATTCCTTGAAGGATGGCTCATCGCCCTTTATCTATTTCGATTCTATTTCTTTTTCATTTTCAAGTACCGGAGATAGGTTTTGTGGCCGCCGGATAGGTTGTAGACGTGCTCCACCCCACTGTTGAGAAAGATATTCTGCACCGCATTACCCGTGGTGCCTTTATTGCAGTAAGTCACGGTGATGGTATCCTTCTCCAGATCTTTCGCAAAGTCCCTTGCAGCGCTATGCGGCACATTTATGGCATTCTCCACATGACTGGCTTCATACTGCTTTATCACTCTGGCGTCCACGATCCTCACCTTTTTCCCTGAAGCAACAAGCTCATCCAGCTCTTTGTTTGTCATGACAGGTCGATTGCCATAAATGGTATTTTCCTGGATCATCCCGGTATACATCACAGGATCTTTTGTTGTCGAAAAAGGTGGTGCATAGGCAAGATCCAGATGAACAAGATCCTGAACCTTCGCACCAAAGGTGATCAGTGCTGCGAAGACATCCACCCTCTTGTCCACTCCTTCTGGTCCAATGATTTGTACCCCAAGTAGCCGTCCGTCTTTTTTATCTGCTACGGACTTGATGACCATTTCTTTGCCGCCCATATATTCCGGACGGTTTGGCTTAATGTTGTGACTGACTGAAATTTCATACCCTTCTTTCAGCGCTTCTCTTTCTGTAAGCCCTGTTTGTGCCACGGCAAGATCAAAAATCTTATAGATTCCTGTCCCTAGAACGCCTCTAAATTCAAGGTTCCCACCCGTGGCATTGTTTCCAGCTATTCTTCCGGTCTTGTTGGCTGTGGAACCCAGCGGTCTGTACACAGGTTTTCCTGTAATGCTATGATACTGCTCCATGCAGTCTCCTGCAGCATAGATATCTGCTACTGACGTTTCCATGAACGGATTCACCTTTATAGCGCCTGTAACGCCAAGCTCAATGCCCGCATCCTTTGCAAGCTCCACATGAGGGCGTACACCAGTGGCTATAATGACAAGATCACCTGGGAGCTTGTCATCATCAGAAAGAATCACCTCATTCTCAGTGATTTCCTTTGCTGATTTGCCTGTTATGACCCGCACACCTTTTGTGATTAGATGTTCTTCTACCAGAATGGCCATATCTTCATCCAGTCCTGGGGATACCTGTGGCAGAAGCTCCACCATGGTGACACCCATGCCCAGATGTTTCAGATTCTCAGCCATCTCCAGTCCGATGAAACCTGTACCGATGGTTACTGCTTGTTTGGGACTGTTGTTCTCGATATACTCCTTGATTCTATACATGTCATTTATGTTTCGTAAACTGAAAACGTGCTTGTTCTCCACACCTGGAATAGGCGGTACAACAGACCGTGCTCCTGTGGCTAAAATCAGCTTATCATAGGTGTCTTCAAAAACCTCTGATGTTTCCAGATTCTGAACCTTCAGTATTTTTCTTGCTGCATCGACATGTAAAACCTCATAGCCAGTCTTAATGTCCACATTATATTTTGATTTAAAGAACTTAGGGTCTCTTGGTGTTAGCTCTTCCCCATTTTCCACTTCTCCGCCGATGTAATAGGGCATCCCGCATCCAGAATAGGAAATATAGGTATCTTTCTCATAAATGATGATTTCTGCTTCTTCGCTGTTTCTTCTTGCTTTTGCAGCCGCTGAAGTTCCTGCAGCCACGGCACCAATGATCCGTATTTTCATAAAACTCTCCTCTTCTATTTGTTAAGTTTATACACTTTCATTGTACTAAACTCTTGTTAACTGGATGTTAATTAGATGGAGAAAATCGGATGAATCTTTGATGATCGATGACCTGAACCTCAGAAAAGTTATTTTCTGTCAATCATTGACACAAAGAAAATCCAAGAGTAATATAATCATATTCCCATATGAGAATATGTGCATTTATGAAAGGACGTGACTCCATGAATGAGCTGACCAATATTTTTAAAACCCTCTCAGATGAGACCAGACTGAGAATTATGATGCTTCTATACCAAGATGAGCTCTGCGTATGTGAAATCAGTGGAATTCTCAATGTGCCCCAACCGACGGTCTCAAAAGGGCTTTCCAAACTTAGAGACCTGTATCTTGTGGTAGATACCAGAAAAGAGAAATTTGTTTATTATAAACTGAGAGCTGACCATGATCTTCTGAACAGTATTCTTTCAGACATCCTGAAAAGCATTGGTCAGTATCCACAGCTTCAGGAAGATCAGAAAAATATCGCCACCAAATGGCAGTACAGCGAATCTCAGACCCTCATCAGCAAGAATTTTACACTGTAATATAGAAGGAGATCATCATGGTAATTTTTCAATGGATCAACAATCAGCTGCTGAAGATGAACTGGCTGTTTGAGCTGGTCGAAAGCCTTGTGGTGAAAGTATTTGGCCTAAGTATGGACACAAGGCTTGGAGCCAGTATTCACTTTTTCATCTACGATGTTATTAAAATTTTTATACTGCTATCCGCACTTATTTTTATGATTTCCTATGTGCAGAGCTTCTTCCCGCCAGAAAGGACAAAGCGGATCCTCGGAAACTTCAATGGAATCACAGCCAATATCCTTGCCGCTCTTTTGGGGACCATCACTCCCTTCTGTTCCTGCTCTTCTATCCCACTTTTCATTGGATTTACCAGTGCAGGGCTGCCCATCGGCACAACCTTTTCCTTCCTGATTTCCTCCCCTTTGGTGGATCTTGCCTCAGTGATTCTTTTGGCCGGTATTTTCAACTGGAAAATCGCCATTGCCTATGTCATCGTTGGCTTGGTTCTTGCCGTCATTGGCGGAACAGTCATCGGCCATCTGAAGCTTGAAGCACATGTGGAGTCCTTTGTATTCCAGAACAATTTGGAGATGGGGGATGAAGATCCTTTGTCCATACAAGAAAGGATAGAGTTTGCGAAGGATCAAGTTCTAGATATCATCAGGAAAGTTTGGATTTATGTGCTCATTGGTGTCGGTATTGGTGCTGCAATCCATAACTACATCCCAGAAGCCTTCATCACCTCTATCTTAGGTGCAGATAAATGGTGGTCTGTCCTTGTCGCAACCATCGTTGGTATCCCCATGTATGCAGATATCTTCGGAACCCTTCCCATCGCCGAAGCTCTCATCGCCAAAGGGGTAGGCTTAGGCACCGCACTGGCCTTTATGATGGGTGTGACTGCTTTGTCTCTCCCTTCCCTGGTCATGTTGTCCAAGGTAGTGAAACCAAAGCTTTTAGCAATTTTCTTTGGTATTGTTGCAGCTGGGATTATCCTTATTGGTTATAGTTTCAATGCATTCAGTTATTTATTCATTTAGTTACATAAAATTATATACAATTCATCAAAAAGAGGAGAGATATTCATGAAAATCAAAGTATTAGGATCCGGCTGCAAGAACTGTGTGACACTTACAAAAAATACAGAAGAAGCCCTAAAAGAAATGGGCATCGAGGCGGAGATCATCAAAGTCACAGACTTCAAAGACATTGCTTCCTACGGCATCATGTCCACCCCTGGGCTGGTCATCGACGAAGAAGTGGTTTCTTATGGAAAAGTGTTGAAACCAAGCGCCATCAAAGAGATTCTGGAAAAAAGATAATCTTTCAGTGGTCTAGGAATCTGATGATTGCCAGACCACTATATTTTTGATAAAAGAAACTAAACGCAAATGAGGGGTTTAAAATGAACACAGTCTTATATGGTATCACAGCACTTCTCCTTATCCTCTCCTACCAGAAAGACAAAGGAAACACAAAAACAGCACTGAAAAAAGCTTGGAAAGCATTTGAGAACATCCTTCCTGAATTTATGACGGTCCTGGTTTTTGCAGGCATACTGCTGGCCATACTTTCTCCAGAAACCATTTCAAGGTATATTGGCGCCTCTTCCGGGTTCTATGGGACGCTTCTGACTGCGCTGATCGGGGCAATCACGCTGATTCCTGGGTTCATCGCCTTTCCCATGGCAGCACTTCTATTGAAAGAAGGGGCAGGCTATATGCAGATTGGGGCTTTCATTTCCACTCTCATGATGGTGGGCGTGATCACCCTTCCAGTAGAAATCAGATACTTCGGAAAAAAGGTTACGTTTTTACGAAATGGACTGGCATTTTTTCTGTCTTTCCTCATCGCCTTTATTCTAGGAGGTGTCATGAATCAATGATGAAACTGCTGAAAAGATACAGATACACTCTCATTGCTCTCACAGCTCTTCTGCTTCTTTGGATATTCTACAAAGAAACAGGAACAAGGGCACTCAGTATCACAAAGAACTCTACCCTGGAGATGATTCAGGTGATCCCACCCATCTTTATACTCATGGGACTTCTTGATGTATGGATCAAAAAAGACACCATGGTGAAGTATATGGGCGAAGGTTCAGGATTAAAAGGCATGCTTCTGGCCATACTCATTGGCTCTGCTGCTGCGGGTCCACTCTATGGGGCCTTTCCAGTTGCGGCAGTATTCATGAAAAAGGGAGTCAAATTCTCGAATATCCTTCTTTTCATCGGTGCCTGGTCTACCACAAAAATCCCCATGTTTCTATTTGAAATGGCTTCCATGGGTAAGATCTTTGCCGTCACAAGACTTCTCATCAATCTGCCGGTGATCTTTTTCATTGCACTGGTGATTGAGAAAACGCTCCGCAAAGAGGACATTGATGCGCTCTATAAAAACGCGGAAAATCTATAGGTTCTGAAGCTAGAAACATCTCCAAGCGATCTTTATAGAAAACAAAGAATCCGGACTTCCAATGGAAAGCCGGATTCTTTGTTTTTCGAAGATTTGATTCAACTCTTTCTCAGTCCTTTAGATCTTCAGGATCCACCTGGCAAGGAAAAAATAAATCAGCAGAGAGGATGCATCCACGATGGTTGTAATCATGGGTGCTGCCATGATGGCCGGATCCGCCTTGATCTTCTTTGCAAAAAAAGGAAGCAGCGCACCCATGAGCTTTGCCATGATCACTGTGGCAAGGATTGCTAAAGATACCACAAGAACGATGAGCGGTTTATCCGGGTAAAGGATCCGGAGCCTGATATAGGTGAGTAGTGCCAAGACCGCACCGGCCATAAGAGACACCTCAAACTCCTTGATGAAGACCTTCAGAATGTCCTTCATTTCAATTTCACCCAGGACCAGTCCACGGATGATGAGGGTGCTGGACTGGGAACCAGAATTTCCTCCGGTGTCAGTAAGCATCGGAATAAACGTTACAAGAACGGGAATCACAAGAAACGCATCTTCAAAGGACGTCAGGATGGCACCCGTCAATATACCCGAAAGCATGAGAAAGGTGAGCCAGCCCATTCTATTTTTCGCCAGTTCCCATACGGAAGTCTTGAGATAAGGCTTGTCTGATGGCACAGTACCTGCCATCTTCTCAAAGTCTTCTGTATCCTCTTCCAGGATGACATCCATGATATCATCCACCGTGATGATGCCCACAAGGCGGTTTTCTTTGTCCACCACAGGAAGTGTCATGAAATCATACCGGCTGAAAATCTCCGCCACTTCCTCCACATCATCTTCCGTCTGCACACCGACCACTTTCTCTTCCATGAGGTCTTCCACAGTAAGATGATCCTCCGCAAGAAGAAGGGTTCTCAACGTGACTACACCCAAAAGTACTCTTGTATCACTGACCACAAAACAGCTGTACAGCGTCTCGCTGTCCTGGCCGTTCTGCCGCAGATAGTCAATGGCTTCCGGCACCTTCAGGCTCTTTTTGAGACTTGTGTATTCAGAAGTCATGATGCTTCCTGCCGTATCTACTTTATACTGCAGAAACCGGTTCAGCGTAGCCCGGTCCTCTGGATGTACACGGTCGAGAATTTCTGCCACCAAAGAAGCAGGGAGCTCCTCTAAGAGATCCACCAGGTCATCCACAAACATTTCTTTCACCAGATGATCAATCTCTTCTGTTGTGATTTCAGAAAGAAGAGTTTCCTGAAGATCCGGATCCATTTCAGAAAAAACATCTACCGCAAGATCTTTAGGCAACAGCCTCATGGTGAGAATTCTCTCATCCTTCGTCATTTTCTCTATCAGTTCAGCCAGATCCACTGGATTCTCTTGCTCCAGTTCCTTTCTGAGCTGCATGAATTCTTTATTTTTTAAAAGTATTTGGAGGTGTTCTAGTTTTTCCAATACAATCACCTCTCCTTTCCATTTATCTTCTATCAGTATAAATCATCTGATTTTTATTTTCATCCTTACGACGTGAATACTTCAGATTTTTCTCTCCAAAGCCCTCTATTAGGACAAGACGGACTTCAAAAAACTGTAGAACCTTTGAAACTCCTTATTCTGGAGATTTTCCGGCTGAGTCACAAAGTTGAACTCCCGGACCATCCTGAGGTTTTTCACTGAAATTTCTTTCAGTGTACCAGAAGAAAGCTCCGAAAGCACCGCATCCTTGTACATAAAGCTGATGCCAGCCCCTTGTTCTGTAAGCTTCTTTAAAAGACCAATGTTTCCGATGTCGATGACCCGCTCAAAGCCTCTGATCGAGAAGTTGATGGTTGACAGCCCTGTTTCCAGAACCTTTCGGGAACCGGACCCTTCTTCTCTCACCAGGAGGGTTTCAGGAAGGAGTTCTTCCATGGAGACTTCTTTTCTTCCGCTCAGCCGGTGCTCCTGACCCACCACTAATATAAACGGCACTTCTTTGAGCAGTGTCACCTGATAGAGTGCCTTATCCACAATACCTTCGATGAGGGCAAAGTCCAAATGTCCCGCCTGAAGATGGGAAAGCAGCACCTTGGTGTTGTCCACCATCAGGGAGAACTCCTCCTCTTTAAAGGTGTCATAAAACAGCTTCAGATGAGGCGCCAGTGTATATTCGCCCAAGGTCATCGTTGCACCGATATAGTACTTCTTTCTCTTCTTTTTCAAGTTTTCCAGTTCCTTTTTCATCATTTTTTCCTGATAAAGAAGAAACTCCGCATACTTTCTGAAAATCATACCTTCTTCCGTCAAACTGATTCTTCTGTTCTCATAATGGAACAGCTTCACATCATACATCTCTTCCAGCTGCTTCATTTGGTGGCTCAGTCCGGGCTGTGTCATGGAAAGTCTCATGGCGGCTTTCGTATAGCTTTCTTCTTCTACTATGGCAAGAAAAGTAAGCAGTCTTGGGTCCAGCATTGTTTTTACTCCTTATCCATAAATTTTATGAATGAATTAATAAATATATATAATTATATTTTATAGTTTAAACGTGTTAAAATCAAGACATCATATGAAACAGTGAGGACATACAATGAAAAACATACAAAAACTGCTTCCCGGAATTCTATTGTCATTATTACTAGCGCTGACAGCAAATCAGCTTCAGAAGATCATCCCCGGACATCTCATCAGTGCGGGTGTCTTTGCTCTCTTATTGGGTATGGTCATTAACCCGTTCATCTCAGGAAACAAGAACTTTTCTGGAGGCGTTCAGTTCACATCCAAGAAGATTCTGAAATTCTCCATCGTTCTCATGGGCCTGGGGTTAAGCTTCTCCCAAATATTCTCTGTTGGCAAGTTTTCTTTGGTGGTCATGACCTTTACTTTAGCTTCTGCCTTCCTTGGTGGATATCTCCTTGGTAAAGTCATGGGTCTTCCCTGGAAACTCTCCAGCCTCATCTCAGCAGGTACAGGCATCTGCGGTGGCTCTGCCATTGCCGCCATCGCTCCTGTCATTGAAGCGGAGGACGCCCACATTGCCTACGGCATTTCTGCAACCTTTCTTTTTGATATTCTCATGGTAATTCTCTTCCCCATCATGGGCAGATTTTTCCAGATGAGTGATCTTGGATTTGGACTCTGGTCCGGTACCGCTGTCAATGATACCTCTTCTGTGGTGGCTGCAGCCTATGCATTCTCTGATGCTGCAGGACAGTACGCTGTCATTGTAAAGCTCACCCGTACTCTCTCCATTGTGCCAGTGGTGCTGATTTTCTCTTATATCCACGCAAGGGTGGAAAGCAGAAAAACTGCATCACAAGGTCCTGTACATGCGCGGAATAAAGTGGATCTCAAAAGCATCTTCCCATTTTTCATCCTATTTTTCCTGCTCATGGTGGGCATCAAGAGCACGGGGATTGTGCCTGATGCGGTGAGCAGCCAGATTACCTCTTTCAGCAAGCTTCTGATGGTTATGTCTTTAGGCGCCATCGGTCTTAAAACCAACTTCAGCGAGGTCACCAAGTCAGGCTTTAAACCCATGGTTCACGGTTTCCTCATCTCGCTTCTGGTGGTGGTGGTCTCCTTCCTGGTTCAGCTGATGATGGGCCAGATCTGACGCTATGAAAATACAGAGCTGATTCTCTTCTTAGAGCGTCTGCCTCATCAAAAAAGGGATTCTCAGCGAATCCCTTTTTTCTATGCTTGTTAATGCGAATTCAATATTCTGTGTCTACTGATATATACCATAGGTTTCGGCTACATCCTGTACAAAGATGATGCCATTTCCAGGCTCATCTATGGAAAGCTTCTTCCGTATATTATCCACGATTCCTCTCATGTCTTCCTTCTCTGTTAAGATGATCACCATTTCTTTTTCTGGTTCAATATCCATATTGAACAGCTTCATGGTTTCATGGATACCTGACCCTCTTGCATTGATGATGGTGCCACCTTTAGAGCCTTTTTCCTTGGCTGCATCTATGACATCCTCTGCCAGACCACGGTTTACCACCGTAATGATTATCTGATACATAAACTTTTCAACCTCTCTTTCTATCCCATCATGGCGCACGTTGCAGCTGGACCCATAGACATCATATGCAGGTATGGAGAACATGATTCCATGATTCGGCTTCTCAAAATGGAACTTTTGATTAAGTTTCTGCATGATTTCTTTCGCAAGAGTCTCCTCTGCACCCAATAAAATGATTTCTTTTCTCTCTTCATAAAGTGAGAGAAACTTCAGCAGGGAGCTGTTTGCGGTTCCCTTTCCATGGAAAACCGTTCCACCAGACACGCCCATCTTTTTTGCGCTTTGGAGCACTTTACTCCCTAAACCATAATCGACAATAACGTAAATCAGTTGAAAACCAAGAATATCTTTAATGGATTTCATGTTCCTTCACCGCTCCTTTCTTCTTTGCTTTCCTCTGGAATACCAGTCCCAGAAGCTGCAGCGTAATAATGGGTGCCATAGCCACCATTGCAATCATCCCAAACCCATCTACCAGCATATCGGCTCCTTCATAGGCATGTGCCGCTCCTTGGACAAAGGCCAGGATAAATGTAGCTGTCATGGGTCCAGTGGCTACGCCACCGGCATCAAATGCAATACCCACAAAAAGTTTGGGAACTACGAACATGAGCCCCAGTGAAATGATGTATCCTGGCACAAGGTAGTGCATCAGCTGAATTTCAGGAATAAGGATTCTGATGACAGAAAGTGCCACTGCTAACCCAACACCAAGAGAAAGAGGCACAAGAACCGCAATTCTTTTGACATACCCGCTGGTGACTTCTTCAATCTGATGGGTTAAAACGTGAACCGCAGGTTCTGCTAGAATCGTCACCAGTCCAATGATGAATCCGATGACCACAATGGGTATCTTGTTGTCGAGTAACGCCAGTGCTGTTCCTATGAAAGTGCCCACATCCATGAACCCGCCATTGACACCAATGAGGAAAATCACAAGCCCAATGAATCCGTAAATAAATCCAGTGACCATCTTCCGGAACTCTCTTTTTTGCAGTTTAAACACTGCTTTCTGAAGTACGAGAAGTATAACCACCAGTGGTGACATGGCAATGATGCTTTCAAACAGCATATCCGGTATCAGTGCAATGAAAGGCTTCAGAATAGAACCCGAAACAGTAACTACAGACTCAATATCTGCATTAAAGGATGTATTCTTCGTGAAAAGGTCCAGAAGCATCACACCAAGAATTGCACCGGTGGAAGCGATGGCTACCAGTCCGAAACTGTCTTTTTCAGACGCCTTGCTGTCTTTTTTCATTTTAGAAATACCCAAGGAAAGGGAGAGTATAAATGGCACCGCCAGTATTCCCGTGGTTGCGCCAGAAGCATCAAAAGAGATGGCAAGAAACTCTCTGGAGGTAAAAATAGAAAGACCAAAAATAAGAACGTATAATATCATCAGCATCTTATAGAGCGGATAATTGTAAAAAATACGAAGAAAACCAAGCGCCAGCATAAGAGCAAGTCCGATGGAAACAATCATCAGAATACTCATGGAGCTGATCTGTCCTGAGGTGACAAACCCCACCTGATTGGCTAGAACCAGAAGCCCTGGCTCTGCAATGGAGATGAAAAAACCAAGTACGGCACCGGCAATAAGCACAATCCATAATTTATTGGATTTGGCCAGTGCTGTTCCAGTATAATCTCCAAGGGGGGTTACCCCAATATCGACACCAATGAGAAACAGAGTAAGCCCCACCATGATGAGCGCTGCGCCAAAAAGAAACCGCCCGATCATGGGTCCCTCCATGGGTGTCAGTGTAAAGTGAAGCAGCAGCACCATCACTGTGATGGGAAGCACAGAGGTCAGCACCTCCATGAATTTAGATTTAATTACATACAAAACCGTCATCCTTTCTCTAGTCAGATTTGCCTTTTCAGGCAGCTGGCCAAGTTACATTCAGCCGGATATTCTCTGGTATCTCTGCTGATGAGAAGAAGTCTTCTCCACCGCAATGACTGGAACCTTTTCTTTATGAACTTCATGAAGAAAAAGCGTCCCCAGAAGGAGTCTGTCCTTTACAGGAATCCTGTTCCATTCATATCCTTTGAAGAGATCTTTCACAAGGAAAATCTCCTCTTCTTTCAATAACTCGACTTCAGAAAGTGCTCTTTCTAAAAGAACATCCACATCCATTATACGCACCCTACCTTAAATATTCTTAACAATGTTGTTATCTCTATTGTATACCACAGAACATGTACCTGTCTAAATTTATAAAAAAAGACTCCAGAGAAACTGAAGTCTTTGTATCTCCTATTCCTCATTCAAATCCCCGTACTTTATACTCTTCAAGGGTCCTTTACCATTTTATCTGCGTAAAGCCACTTTGAGAAGATACATCACTGCTAGAATGATACAGTTTCAACTTCCATGCGTATGTCTAGCTTCTATCTACTGAAGGATTTGAAATACACCATAGTACGGAACAAGTTCAATCCCGTTGTCCTCTTTTTGTAGAATGATCTTTTTCTCCAGCTGATAGGTGCCTTCTTCAAGCTCTCCATAGAGCCAGACCCAATTCATCTCATGAAGGACCTTTTCTCCCCTGGGAAGCCCATATCCGATATCTTCAAATCCATAATCCCCTTCGACAATCACAGGCAGGTCCTGATACCGATCTTGAACGAGTTTTCGGAGAATGAAATCTTCCCCAAAAAGAGCTTCTCTGTCTGTTTCGTTCAGAAACTCCAGTCCCAGACCTTGAGGGGATACCGTACCTTCCACAATCTTCATGGTGATGCCTTCCACAATCTCTTCTCCTTCTCCTGCCAGGGGAAGTGAAGTTGGCGTCTCTGGCGTTTCACCAGATGGTTCCATCTGCTTTGGACCATTACATCCAGTAAATAGTAACAATACCAACAGACTTAAAGGCAGTATGATGAAGTTTTTATTCATTTTAATTCTCTCCTAATCCTGGACATTAATTGGAAGCGGCCGCACTAGCCTGAGCTATCACCGCATCAATGGCGAGAACCACCGCAAGAGCATACCTTTCATCTACGTGGTCTGCAATATCAATCACATAGCTGTCACCCCAGGTGAACCATTCTTTAGAAATAGATACCACAAAGTCATTTCCTTCATAAATCTCGTATTCATGATCCCAAAAATCACCAGACACACTCCAGTTGAGTCCCTCAATACTGTAGGAAGGTTTGAAAAAAGTCAGTTCCTTCACGATTTCAGCCACTTCCTGCCCATCTATGTACACATAAAATCTTGGCAGAAAACTCCATACTTTCTGCTGGATAAAAGCAGCCTCCTGGCCACTCTCATCATAGACATGAAGCTTTTTCCCCCAGGAGAAAAGCTCTCCTTCCACGTAGTAGCGGTCTCTTCCTTCCTCATCTTTGATGTAGAACCTGTCTGCGAAGGAAAATACCTTCTGTTTCATATATAGCTTCATTGTTTTCTCCTTTATGTTTTCTCAGTTTTTATTACTATGAGCTCTTGTATCGCTTCACCTGGCTGGTTTCTTCCTGGGTAGTGATTCTTTACCGTCTTACCTGCTGTGACGCTTGAACCGGATAAGCCCCCGAATCCCAAGCCCTACGATTAAAGCGGCCAGGAACACCAGAAGGACTCCACCAGAAAACAGAAAAGAATAGAAGTTTCTTGAAAGAAATCCTTCGGTGCGGTCCACCAAGGTGATTTTTTCTTCCCGATACATCGTAAAAGTGAGCTCCTTCTCTGGAAGGGTGTCAAAGACGCCAAGATATTCACCGTTTTCCTTTTTGTCCAAAGGCAAACTAGAAGAAATCACATAAGGGTATCCTTCAGAAGGAAGCACACGAAGGGTTAGGTTCGTGAAATCCTTGAAATATCCTGCAGGACTCAAGAGGTATTCAAAAGTGTAGGTAGGATCTTTTGAACTGCGGCGGTCCATGGCTCCACCAGCCTCATAAGAGATGGAGATGGTCTTTTCTTCCCCCGCCTGAAAAGGTGTTTCGTAGTAAAGGAAAATAAGCCGCTCCTCGTGCAGAAACTGTGCCAGATCATCCTCCGTCACAAGACTTCCAAAGCTAAAGGCCTCATCTAGATTCTTCAGGAAAAAATTCCTCTCCGTCTGATTGTTTATGACAAAATATCCCAGATACTCACTATCTGCAATCATCTCTTCATAATAATCCTGAAAGAGCATGCTTTTCTTCGTAATCTCCACCGTATAATCCTCATTCTCTGTGAGCCTTACGCCTTCAAAGGTGTGGGCTTCCGGTATAAGATCCAGCGCTTCTCCCAGAAGATATATTTCAATGGTATCCTGATATCGGACCGAAGTGCCAATATCATATTGGTCCGCCGAATATCCATAACTGTTGAGATTCTTTGCAAATACCTTTTCTGATCCTTCCAAGGAGAAAGACACCTTTCCTGTAAAATGATCTTTCTTTAGGTTTTTGAAGGTTACCTGATAGAGGACACCAGGTTCATCCAAGCTGAAATTCACAGGCTCATAGCTGCCTGTCTCCATCTCATTCAACGCACCTTTCAGATCAAGCTTCTCCTCTTCCAGATTTTCCTTCCGATAAGCGTCTCCATAATAAAGGGTATATGGCACGGGACTTCCATCCACAAGCACTTCTCCCCCAGGTTTTCTGCTTCCTGAAAAATTTCCGAAGTAGGGAAAAACCATGGCCGATGTGATCTCCTTCTCTGACGTATTCTTCATGGTGTACTCTGCGTTCACTTTGGCTACGATGGAATAATCTTCTAACAAGTTCTCTCTGAAATCAAAGGTCAGATTCTCTTTCAGGACCGAGATGGGAGAATCTTCCTCCACAATCATCACATTGGAAGATGGTGATGCTTCCCAGTAAACCGGAGCTGAATTCGCCCATACAGGTATGCTGCTTAAGAAAAAAAATAAAATTAAAACAATCACAAAAGCTCTTTTACGCATATAGTCTCTTCACCTCTTTCTATCATTTTATCATACTCTTTGCGTAAGTCTTAACAAAATAATGAAGTTATCAGACTTTCTCTGATGATTTCCCGAAAAAACGGCCGAAGCACTCATGAAAAAAGCTTCAGCCTATGTGTTCTTATGTGGTCTTTCGTTTGTTTTCCTTATCCAGCATGATGCCAAGAATGATCCGGTCCGCTTCTTTTCCGCCTTCACAGCTGAGAATCCCCAGATTCTCAATGGTTTTCTCCGCATCTTCCTCGATGATTCCTTCCTGGCACCCAATGGCGATGCCGCTTAAGGCCAAGGTGGAAGACATGCAAGCTGCACTGGTGCAGGTGGCCACTTTTAAGGCGCATCCGCCTTTGGCTCCATCACAGATCATTCCTGTGACGTTTCCCAGCATATTTTGGATGGCGCCATGGATCTCCTTTTTCTTCCCACCCAGAAGATACGTAATTCCGCAGCTGGCTCCTGTGGCGGCAATGGTTGCTCCACATAGAGCGGAGAGCCTGCCGAACTTGGTTTTCATGTAGATGGTGATGAGATGGCTAAGCGCTACGGAGCGCAGAAGAAGCTCTTCTGAAAGATTCATTTTCTCCCAGAAAGCAATGACCGGAAGAGTCGCTGTAATCCCCTGATTTCCGCTTCCGGAGTTGCTCATGACGCTCAGTGAAGAACCAGCCATTCTTGCATCAGAGCCTCCTGAAGTCAGTGCCATGGCATAATTGATGGGGTCATTGGACTGGTGACCCTTCTCCATGGCTTCAAAGAGTGTTTTTCCGACCTTCAGTCCGTAGTCTTTCCGGATTCCCTCTTCTCCGATTTTCTTGTTGATCCGGATGCTTTCTTCCACTTTGCCCAGTTTCTCCACTGGGACACTCTCGATGAACTCCAAAATCGTCTCCATATTCATGAAGCTGTATTCTTCCTCTTTCTGGAGAACCTGTTCCTTGAGATCAAAAAGCACCTCACCATCAGCTTCAATATGCGTGATGTTGGTATGCCTGTCTTCGATGATGACTTTTGAGTACCCATGTAATGACGTTGCATGGACCTCAATATAGAGCTTTTTCAGTGTATCTGCTTTACTGATTCTGATTTTTCCAGCAGAAATCATCTGGGTGGCTTCCAGAATATTTTCTTCACAGATGCCAGACAAAACTTCAAGTTTTCTGTCCGCATCCCCCAAAGACCCCAGCGCTGCCGCAAGGTTCATCCCAGTTTTCCCTGTGCCTGGAATAGAGACACCCATGGCGTTCTTGATGATGTTTCCACTGGCATAGACCTCAAGAAACTCCAGCGGTTCATTCAGATGTTTGCTGGCAACGGCAGAAGCCAGCGCAATGGCAATGGGCTCTGTACACCCTAAAGCAACAACAAGCTCCCGATCGAGCACTTCCAGAAAAGCATGTTCATACATATTACAATCCCCCGATAATTCCCCTTTGTTACTTCCCATTATAACGGTGAAGCGCGGAAAGTTCCACCGGATTTCCCTTGAAACAGAATGTAAATCAAGAGAATCCCGAACTTTTTCATCATCACCTTCCAGTCATTCTCACAGCTAGAACATCAGTCGTCATCCTGCACACATCAGAGGTTTCTCAGGGCCTCTTTTTGGAGAATCCGGATACGATTTTGCGGAAGAGATGCCATGAGCCCTTTCTCTTCGAACTCTAAAAATTTCCTGCTGATGGTTTCAGGGGTTGTGCCAAGAAGGGAGGCCAAATCCTTTTTCATCATGGGAAGGGTGATGATCTCCTCCTGATTTTTCTCCATGAGATCTAGAAGGTACAGTGCAATCCTTGTTTCTACTTTTTCTGTGCCAATGGCTGCTGTCTGCTTTTCCTGGGCATCCAAACGCTTCGAGAACTCACTGAGGATCTCCATGGAGATGGTTGGATACTTCAGAAGAAGTTTCTGAAGATCTTCCCTCCGGATGCTGCAGATTCGGGTATCTTCCAGAGCTTCTCCATAGGAGTCATGGACTTTCTCATTAAAGAGTGCCAGTTCCCCTGTAAAGTCTCCTGGCTGAAGAATCCTTAAGAGCTGTTCTTTCCCCTGTTCTGAAAGCCTGTAGATCTTCACTCTGCCCTGGCTGATGATATAAAGGGCATCAGAAGTCTCTCCCGCCTGATACACCAGCTCCCCTTTACGGTAAGACAGGCTTTCAATGAGCGCAGAGATTTCTTCCATTTTGTCTTCCTCCAGGTGATTGAAGATCGGCACCCTGCTGATGCAGCTTTTTTCGCTGAGTCCATGGCTGCAGCCATGACCACAGATTACTTCCGTCATACAAATTACCTCCATCCATTTTATTCTATCTCTACCTATTATACTCCAAATCCAATCAGATATTGTTCCTTAAGTGAGAGCTCCATATCTCAGGAAAATTTGAATAAACCCCGGATTCCACCGGGGTTTACCATATATTTCTCTATTCTAAGAGGACAGTTCTCTGAACCCATTGCCTCGCTTTTCATTTATGAGCATCTCCAGAGCTTTATCCTTCTCCAATGGCATACTGATATAGTATCCCTGGGCATAATCGCACTGATACTTCTTTAAAAAGTCCAGCTGCTCCTCTGTTTCCACACCTTCTGCCACCACCTTCAGTCCTACACGATGGGCCATGGAAATGATATCTATGGAAATGTAAGAAGGTTTCTCATTTTCCTTGATTCTGCTGATGAAATGCCTGTCCAGCTTCACGGCATCTATGGATAGCTCCCGAAGCCTCGCCAGGGAGGAGAAGCCTGTGCCAAAATCATCCATGGACACTTTAATTCCCTTCTTTCTGATCTGTCTCAGCTTCAGATTGATGAGATCAAAATTATCAGAAAGGATGGACTCTGTGATTTCAAATTCCAGCATCTCCGGATCAATCTCATACTCTTTCAGCACTTCTTCTACGTGGGCGGTGAACTCTTTTCTCAAAAGCTGCAGCACTGAAATATTCACAGCAACAGTCCTTCTTTTCATTCCCGCATCATCCAGTTCCCTTAAGAACGCACAAGCTTCACGTAAAATGAGAAGTCCCAAGTCATAGATGAGATGATTTCTTTCTGCGATTTCAATAAACTCCAAAGGCGGGATCATGCCATAGTCAGGAATCCTGAATCTTGCCAACGCCTCAAATCCAATGATTTCTTCGGTATCCAGACTGATTTTAGGTTGAAAGTGCAGGAAAAGCCTGTCTCTGCTGTGGTCTTTTCCCTCCAGAAGCAGCCTGAGATTTCTCAAGATACTTCTTTCCCTTTCCGCATGTTCCTCCATTTTCTCATCAAAATAAGGAATGCTCTCCGCATCATGGTGCGTATTTTTTCCTGCGGCAATGGTCGCTGCTTTTAGGAGCGTCGCTGAGCTTCTGAACTGTCCGATATCAGGCACAACGCCAATCTTCACCTGCAATCTGTCTCTTTCATCTTCGGCGGAGAAATCCCATGAAAACAGTTCCTGGAGATTTCTGAGAAAATCTCGATTGCCTTCACGGCTGATGGTTTCACAGAATATACCCAGATATTCTCCATCCAGGAAGAACAGCTCCTGGTCTATGCCCATTTGTGTCCGGATCCTCTCTGAAACTTCCTTTAGAAGAAGCTCCCCATATTCATGCCCATAGGTATGGCTAAGAATGGCAAGGTTTTCCAGATGAAGCAGAATGAAATCTTTCCCCTGTAGCCGATGATTGTGGATTTCTTTATTCACATACTCTCTGAAGAACTGCTCATTGGGAAGCCCTGTTCTTTCCTCATAATATGCAATCTCGTAAAGCTTTCCTCTCTTCTTGAATGCATAGTACAGTGTCCCAGTGACAATAAGAAAGATCACAATGAATATGAGAACCCCGATAAAGATGATCTTTTCCACTTCAAGATCCATCCCTCGAAGATCCCAGGCCAGTAGAAGAAGACCTTCCTCCTCCTTGGCCGCCACCGGAGTCACTGTGAGAAAAACAGGTATGCCCTTTATATCTGTTCTTCCCGTTCTGTAGGCTTCTGCCCGATTTGTCTGAAGAGAAAGATCGCCATACTTCTTTCCTATATAGGAAAGCTCACTGGAGGCCTGGACGGTCTCGTCCCGGTTTAATAGAAGCACTAGATAAGGTTCATGTTCTTTATAAATCTCCTCCAAAAGGGCTTGTGACTCAAACTGGGCCATGAAACCATTGATATTTTCTGCAAGGACCCCCAGCTGATAAAAGTATCCATCTGCTCTTCTGATATACACATATTTATAGTGAAGTTTTGATTCTGTATCCTGGCGGATGTTCTCCTCCATGTAGTAGTCTCCACTTTTTTGATATCTCTCCACTGGATGCCCCGGCGAAGGACTCCAGCCTACAAACTGTCCGTCCATACTGCTCACAAGAGTTCCTTCTAAATCATATAGATAGATGGCATCCAGCTGCAGTTTTTCTCCGAGAACCTTCAGATTCTCTTCATCCATGACTCCATCGTAAAACAGCACTGACTCCGCAGCAGCTCTCATTTTTTGACCGAGGATTTCTTTGAACATAAGGTAAGCTTCTGAATAGGTTTCTATGGTCGTCTTATAGCTTCTGGCAAGATTTTCCGAGGAGGTCTCAAAGGTCTCATACTGATTCTTGACGCGATTCTCCACAATCAGGTACGTGGCGGAAGTGAATAGAACAAACAGCAACAGACAAGGCACCAGAAAATTGAACTGCTCCCTGTCAAGTGGACAGTGAAAAAAAGAAAAATAGATGCTATGCCGCAAGGGCCTGGTTCCTCACTTCAAGAGGAGCTA